>CAJIAN010001011.1_pt1 | contig 29518 bp, 17 predicted proteins | sample 9199061 | NCBI WGS metagenome assembly CAJIAN01 (sample SAMEA7708264, study PRJEB35096) | sediment metagenome | biome: marine neritic benthic zone biome [ENVO:01000025]; feature: sediment [ENVO:00002007]; material: shallow marine sediment [ENVO:03000034] sea grass bed [ENVO_01000059] ...
ATCATTACCGCTGCCGAAGCGGCCACCTCGCTCGACGACGAACACACGACCATCTGCAGGGCAAGTCTCGTCGACAAGGACAGCGCCGTCCGATACTGGGGCGCTATCGGCATGCTCGCCCGCGGCAAATCCGCCGTGGAAAAGCATCATGATGCCCTGACAAAGGCACTCCCCGACAAATCACCCTACGTCGCCATCACCGCCGCGGAGGCGCTTGCCCGATTCGGCAGGAATTCCGACCTCAAGCCCGCCCTCGACGTGCTGATCGACTACGCCGACGCAGGCAAGCATGACGCTTTTATCAGTATGGCGGCCATGAATTCCATCGACATCCTCGACGAGAAGGCCGCATCGCTCGCCCCCGAAATCAAGAGCACGGAGATGGTCGACAGGAATGCACCAAGACGCTCGCAGGGCTACTCCAAACGCCTCCAGCAAAGGATCCTCGAGAAGCTGAAATGAGGCATGTAGCGGAACTTGTCAAAGTTCCGAGCGAGTGAGTAACGGATGCCATCAGACGTTTCGGCTGAAGATTCACATCTTCAGCTACTTCTTCCCCAACAACTGCCAGTCGACAGCCGATAACCCACCCGACTCATTCGTCCTTCGCGCCACCAAGCGTCACGCTGATCTTGTATTTCGACTGCAAGTGCGCGTGCGCTTCGCTCGCCCTACCGCTCTTCGGATACGTCCGACAGGTGTGCTGAAATGACTTGATCGCCTTCTCCCGTTCGCCCGCCTGCTCGTAGGTGTAGGCGATGTAGATCTGCGCCTTGGGTGCCGACGTTTCATCCACTTTGCACTGGTTGTACAGCAAGATCGCTTCCTTGTATTCCTTCAGCTTCCGGTGACATCCGGCCATCTGAAAATAGTTGTCCGGAAACTTGTCCACCTGGCGGTAGGTGCTGATCGCACTCCGATAGCGCTCGCTCGATTCGTAGCAACCTCCTATCGACCACTGGTAGCTGTCCGCGTTGTCCCCGTCGAGGGTCATCAGACTTCGGTAGGTTTCGATCGCGGGGTCCCAGCGACTCGCGCCCCGATACGTTTCGGCGACGGCCTGATGGGCCACGATTTCGTCCTCCAGTTCAAAGAACGTCTTCACCGCGAGATCGATCTCGCCTTCCTCGCGATACATCTCCGCGATCTTCGTGATTCCCACCTGCTTGTCCTTGAATCTCCGATACGTCTTGCGCGCGAGCTCGCGCTTGCCAGTTCGTTTGTAGAATCCAGCGATACTTCCCAGCAGATCGTCGTCCTCTCCGAGCAGCCTGATCATCTTCTGGTAGATTTTGAGAACTTCGTCCTCGCGACCGGTTCGACCATAGATCGATGCGATTCGGTAGTAGTCGCTTCGCAAGATCTCGCGCTGCTTGCTCTCGGAAAGATCCGTCGGGATGGCCTGCTCGATCATCACGATAACCGCGTCCGCGAGCTTCAACCCGTCCTCCTTCGTCTCTTCGTCCCTCATTAGATGGCTCGCCGCTTTGGAACCAAGATCGCTGGCAACTTTTACGAGATCCCTACCCTGGTAGGTCGTCTCCAACGCGCGCATCGCTTCGTCGAGCTTTGCCTGGTGAAAGAAAATACCGGCGAGCCGTTTGGATGCCGACTCCGCATGACCGCGCGTGTCATCATTGCGTTCGGTCTTGTATGTAAGCTGCTGAAGAATGAGCAGCCGCCGCTTGTCATCCTTCTTCACATCCGCCATGTGCAGAAGATCCACGCTTGCGAGCGTGGCCACCAAGTGGTGCGGATGCTTGTTGATGACTTCAAAGAAGGACTTCTCCGCCTTCTCGGTCTCTCCCATGAGCATGTAGGACTTCGGAATCAGGTAAGCCGCAAGCGACGCCTCGTGCGAGTTCGGCCAGTAATCGATGACCGACTGAAATCCGTCGCGGATCGCCGTGTTCACCTTACGCAAACGCACCTGGCTGTGACTCCACATGAGCTGCGCGTAAGCCGCCCCAAGGCTTTTCTCGTAGAGCGTCAGGAACTTGTCGAATTCGTCCAAAGCGATCTTGTAGTCGCCGTTCACATAGTGCTTCTGCGCGATTTTCAGCTGGTAGCGCTCGACCTCCCGCATCTTCGCGAAGGTCTCGACGGGAATCTGCTCCGTGTAGGAGAGGCTGGCTCCTGCGCAGACGGCGGGGGTAATGGCAACCAGCGCCGCCACAATCGACCTCGTAGCGGCGACTTTTATCCAGAGATTCGACTTTCTCTCAGCGATTCTAATTTCGCGTTGCATCATCTTTGGCGAGTGTTTCCAGCCACTTGCTGTATTCGGCGTGGGCGTAGAATAGCACGTTGACGCCGAGGTCGTAGCAGTATCTCCAAATCTCCCGACGAACCCCGGCATGTCCATCGGCCCACGCATCGCCGATATCGCCAGGATGGTAGTAGCAGACAAGACGTCCCTCCACCACCCAACCCCATGCATCCTTGCCTCCGTGCGGAGCGACGTAGGGGAGGAACGGAATCTCGTTGGGAATGCGATGCACCGGATGATCGAGAGGCACGCGCACCGGTTCGATCCGCGGCAGCACGCGTTGCATCAGCTGGAAAAACTGGCCGTGCCAGCCGCTGCTTCCTCCGTTGTCGGCGAAAATCATGCCGCGTTTCTTGAGCAGATAGTCTCGCAGGATCTTGACCTCGGCATCGTTCACCTCGATTCCCCGCTGGCCGGTCATGTAGACCATCGGGGGCGATTCCCGCATCGGGAAATTCTTGAGCTGCTCGATTTTCCGCGATTCGGTCTGCGAAGCAACGCGCTGGGCCGTCTGAATATTGTATTCGATCAGCAGGTTCAGATCGGCGCCTATCCCGAAATCCTGATCCCAATCGCCTCCCTTGTATTCGAGGCGAATGAACCGCACCTTTCCACGTTGCGTTCCTCCGGTGAATCCCGCTCCAGCAGTGTCTCCATACCCAACCTCGTAGCGATGACGCGTGTCCTCGAGCAACCGCAGCTTGATCTTGTCGATCTTCGGCGGATTGAAAATCACCGCGCTGAAGGGATTGATGACGAACTTCTTCTTCACCACTTTCTCGATCTTCACCACCTGCTTCCGTTTCTTCGGCTCGCCTCCCCCGAGGGGAAGCTGATAGCGCTCCCGACACCCACGCATGCCGGTGATGAGTAGAAACGCCAGCACAAACAGAAGGGCATAGGCCACGAAAGTCCCGATCGATTGATCGAGTTTCTGATGGCGTTGGCTGTAATACCACGCAGCGAGATCGAGCGGGTTCCACGCCTTTTCGCGCACGACGATTGCACCCGATGCGGCAATTCCAGCGTAGTGGCGCGACCGGCGCTCGACCCATCGCACGGCCCATGCGAGGCCGATGACGAAGATCGCGATGAGGCCGACCATCCGCAGCCCGTCCGAGATCTTCACCCAGGTGTAGGTGAATGCGCCCAGCGAGAATGCCGCGAAGACGAGGAAATGCCACGCGGGCACAAAGCACACCGAAGCCACGGCAAGAAGCCGGATACGATCGCCGCTTTCGCGAGCCTTCGTGAGCCAGTACCAGCAAACCACCAACGCTCCGGTGAATCCTATCCAATGAAACAGAGTGATCGGCAAAAGCCTCCATGCCGACCAATCGAGCCATAGCAATCCCCACAGGATTGCGGCCGCCGCCGTCAAGGTAAGAGGCCGATTGCACGGCTCCCATGAACGCGCGGCGAGTTCCTTTACTGGTGGGAACTTGATCCGCATTCGATTCGGTCTATTCGAGGTCCTTCAGCAGATCATCCGTGGCGGCGTCGAGTGGATTGACACCTGAAGGAGCGGTTTTCGTTTCGCCGATCCCAAGAGCGTCAGCCGTCCCGGCGTCGCGCACCGGCCCGGATGGCTCCTCCTCGGCCTCGGTTTCTTTTTCGGGCTTCGACTCCACCACAGCGACTTCGGCAGACTCATCCTTCTTCTTGCCGCCGTCCTTCGAGAAAATCGCACCCCACGCGAACGGGATGATCGTGAACACGACAATCATGGCCGCCACGCCCACCGCAGCGGTCGCTGTGCTGCGGACCAGATTGCTCGAAGCCACGATGCCGAGCATTTCCTTCGGGCTCTTCCCGCGCATTTGGGCAAGAAACTCCCGAATCTCATCCACCGTTGCACCGGCGCTGCTGCGCACTTTCCGGATATCGTGTGCCGGACTGCTCAGAGGCGCCGGTTCGGTTGCTTTCGTGGGTCGTTTGATTTCCATGACTGGTCGATTACTTGTTCTCGTTCTCCCCTTCGGGAAGCAGGATGTGGTAGATCTCACCGCCCGCCAGACTGATCGCCTCGATCACCGGCTCGAAATACTCGGCTCTCGCCTTCCGATCCACCTTCAAGGCGACCGGACGCTGCCCGGGTTCTCGATCACTGAGAAGAATCTCGAGCCGCCGCTGAAGATCGGCCACCTCGATCACTGCACCGTTGAGGAAGGTCTGGTTGTCGACATCGATGGCAACACTCGCGACCGGATTCGCAGTCGTCTCCACCTCCGGCGCGGCCGCAGGCTTCCAGCGCACGTGGCTATCGTCCTGCGACTTGGCCACGATGACGAAAAAGATGAGCAGCAGAAAGGCGATGTCCCCCATCGCCACCGCGGGAATCGCCGCATCGAATTTCTTTCGCTTGATCTTCACGCTAGTCGACCGTCTCCACTTGTTCTTCCTCAAGCTGCAAAGTGATCACCGCGCCCGCGTTCTCGATCAGGCCGGTCATCTCGATCCAGTGCGCGTAAGGCACGTCGTTCGCGCTCTTCACCACCACCACCCTGTCGGCCTCACGAGTCTTTCCCGCGAGGAGCGACTTCACCCGCGTCGTCACGTTCTCGATCGGTGTCGGCGTGCCATTGATCACGGCGGCGGTTGGTGTCAGCGACACCTCCACATTCTTGCTCTGCTCGCTCACCTTCGATTTCTCCTCGATGCGCGGGATCTCCTGCGCCCGGCCACTGTCCGGCTGGGTCGAGGCGCAAATGATGAAAAAGATGATCATCGTGAGCGCGATGTCCGTCGCCGCACTCGACGGTGGCTCGACCAGGAGCGACTTTCTGCGCAGGTTGAGACGCGACTCCCTCATGTTGCCAGCGCCCCCCGTTCCGCGGCCTCCGCAGATCCCTCCTCGTTGTCCTCCAGTGTCATCCGCAACGTGACAGCTTCAATGAGTTCCGAAGCGGAAGATTCCACTTCGAGAACGAATCCGTTCACGATGCTGGTGAAATAGTTGAAGGCCATGAAGGCGGGAATGCCGACCATCAGTCCGAATGCTGTCGTGTGCAGCGCCACCTCGATCCCCGCCGCAGCGGCCATCACGATGTTCTGGGAAGTGTCCGCCTGAATGTCAGCGAACGAGCCGATCATCCCCGCAACCGTTCCGAGGAATCCAAGCATCGGCGCGACCGCCGCAACCGTCGCGATGATCGGGAGATGCCGCTCCAAGGCCGCCACCACGTGCACACCGTAGTTTTCCATGCTCTTGACCACCTGTTCCTCGATCCTCGCCGGGTCATAGCCGAGTCTCCGGAGCACCAGGTACTTTCGCACGCCGTTCGAAAGTATCGCCGCCACCGGCCCCTGCGCCTTGTCGCAGACTTCGAGCGCCTCTTCGACACGATCCTCCGAGAGCAGATCGATGACCTGTTGCCGAAGTTCCGAGGAATCGACGTCGAGCAACTTCAGACTACGCCAACGCTCGATGGCGGCGCCGATTCCGATGATGGCCAGCAGAAGAATCGGCCACATGAAAACACCGCCCTTGATGAGCGCTCCCAGAGCCCCGGATTCGAAGATGCTTGCGAATAGACTCATTGGAAAAATTGGCGGTCATCCTGAGGGAGGCACGACCGAAGGATCTCTTGCCACACTGTGATGTTCACTGGCAGCGCTACGCGCCGAAAGGATTCGTTCGCAAGCCTGCGGTGCTCACAAGATCCCTCGCCACGCTCGGGATGACTTGCGGTCGGTGGTGTTTGAGGGTTCGGCCGCATCATCACTCTTCCTCCTCGATGTTTGCTTCACGCTCGAACTGCGCGAGCATCTCTGGAAGGGCCAAACGACCGCGGGCGTATTTGGCGGCGTCGCTTTCGGGGAAGTCCCAGCGGCAGCGGTTGTAGCGGCGGAAGGCGAAGGGCACGTTGTTGGCCATGCGATAGCTCTCCCCCGCCCAGAAAAGTCCCTGTGCGGTGAGATCGTCGTCGGGAAACTTCTTCACGAACTCATCAAACGCTTCGCCACCCTTCACGAATTCCTCCTGCTTGTAGAAACACTGCCCCACACGGAACGCCATGCGCGCGGCCCATTCGTGATTCGAGAACCGCTCCAAGAATTTCTTCCCGACCTGGGCCGCAATCTCGAACTCCTCGCCCTTGTAGAAATACTCGTTGATCCGGAGCATCGTGTTCGCGATCAGCGGGCTTTTGGGATAGGACGCCGCCAGCGTCACGTACGATTCGAGGGCGTTGTCGAAGTCGCCGGACTCCTCGTAACAGTGCCCGAGCTTGTATTGCGCATCCGCGGCCAACGCGTGCTCGGGATAATCGGACACGATCGTCTTGTACTGCACGATGGCTTCGCTCCAATCCTTCATTTCCTGGGAGAACTGCCCGGCGAGATAGGCGATCCGCGGCGCGTACTTCGGATCGGGATAATCCTCGGCGAGTTCCTTCAGCACCCGCCGTCCCGCCCGCAAATCGCGCTCGGCCTCCACTTTCCGGTCGATTTTGAGGTGGCTCTTGAACAACTCGAAATAGCTTTCCGCCACATGGAACTGCGTCTGCACCGCCAGTTCTTCATCGCCAAACACCTTGCTGAACGCGGCCACGAGTCCGTCCGTACCCTCGGCGATCGGCGCCTCGGAGGTGGAAACATGCCCGTCCCCACTCGCCGCTTCCTTGTCGGCGTATGAAGCCGTCAGCGTCTCCTTGAAGAAGCCTTCGATCGCGGGATTCGCGCTGTCGTGATTGCCTTTGGTCGGCTTCGCCTCCGCGCCGAGAGCGAACGATCCGGTGAACACTCCGCTGTGACTGAGCGTTTCCTCAAGCGCGACGGTTTCGCTCTCCCCATGCGTCGTGGTGATTGTCACCATGCCCTTGTCGCGCTCGTCGGATACGTCGAGATCGGGATCTTCCAAGCGCACGTAGAGCCGCTCGCCCAAGAAGAGAATTTCGGGAGGTTCCTCGTAGGCATTGTCGGTGATCATCACATGCCCGTCCGAGATCAACCGACCTCGGTCGTTCAGATCCTGCGAGAAGCCATCCGTCCGATCGATATCGGTGTATCTCGCGGTAACAACGTCCTTTCCAGTGATGTTGAAAACGCTGACAAGCAGATCACCACCCCCCGGTCGGGGTTCCGGTCCCGTCTCATTTTCGCCTTCTTCCGCAGCCTTCTCGGGTGGCAGAACCCTTCCGATCAACCCACGCGGCATGCCTTCGGTCACTGGAATTTCGCGAGGGCTTCCCGGCCCGCCGAGACGCATCACCGTTTGACCGATAAACCTTCCCCGCCAGAGCGCAGGGTTGCGCGCTTCGGCAAATTGACCATCCTCAGCCGCGAACGCTGACGAGATACGGCACTCGACACGCATTGGGGAGCCGTCCTCCGTCTGCAGATTAACCACCACCGTGCTCGCGCTGTCCTTCGCGGCATCGGGATCGATCACTTCGACCGTCAGCGGAAGTTCGTAGCAGACCCCGCGAATCGCATCGGGAGTATCGTCGTCGCTGGGAGCGACGAAAGCATACGTTGGCCTCGTATTGCTGCCCTCAGGTACCGGAGTCGCACGCGACTCGACGATGCGAATCCGCCCGTCGCTTGGGGTCCGCACGAGAACGACTCCCTCGCGACGGTAGGCGTGCCCGGGGAAGGTGTTCTGTTCGTCGAGATACTTCAGATAAATACGATCACCCGGCTTCACCGCGATCTTGCCCTCCTCCTTCGCCATCGCGGTATCGATCTGCGTACGAAAGATCCCGGTATTCGTTCCCGTCTCGGTCGCCGTCAGCTCGATCGGGTCCTTCTCGTTGACCTGCACCGTAACCGGCACGCTGTCTTCCTGCCCCGTCGAATCCAGATCGAAATCGACCACCTCGATCACGATGCGCTCCGCCGGATCGATCCGCAGTAGTTCGCGACGCGACTGATTGACGATTCCACTTCCCGACCGCGAGAACCCATAGGTGATCGGATTGATGAGTCCGTTGTAATACGTCGCGGTGAGCCGCTGGCTGAGGACACGGTTCTGAAGACCGATCCCGGCGACGAACTGGTCGACATACGACCCGGTCACGGTATCGCCCGCAGCAATTTCGAGCACGTTGTTCGTCGCGAGCGCGATAAGATCGGCCTCGGTTGGAATGTGTTGTGTTTCGCCACCGGCGATCTCGACCTGGTTGATCGCCAGCGCCTCGCCCACGTACTCGTTCACGATCAGCTTCACATAGCGCAATTCCGTCTCCGGGATCGAGAGCTCCCAGTTCCCCTCACCCGCGGTCACTTTACCGCTGCCAGAATCGACCTTGATGGCAGCAAGCTCTTTCGCCTCCGGCGCTTCCGTATCGAAGTCAGCCATTGAAAACGGATAAGCAGTGACACTGGCGACATTCGGATTCTCGCGGGCCCGAGTCGCCGAGGCTCCTTGCGTGCCGCTGGGAACGACCGACCAGATCGCAAGATCGTGCAGCCCCCGCGGCAGCATCACATCGACGGTGGGTTCCTCCTGCCCGGGCGGAAGCTCGAGTTTCCCATTGAGCATCACCGCTCCTCCACCGGAAACCGAAAAGCGCACGGCGCCACTCCGCTGCTGGACAAACTTCCCATGCCAGAGCACACCGTAAGCGGAATCATCCCGCTGCTCTTCTCCTTCGGCGGGCGGTTCGCGGTTCCATTCCAGCGTGTCGACCGATTGCTCGGAAAGTGGCTGATTCCGCTTCACAAAATCGACAATCTGCGGCCACTGAGCCAGACGATCCGGATTCACCTTCCAAACGCGCTGCGTCATCTTGCCGAAGTTCTCCGCAGGCACGGGATCCGCCTCGCGTTCCGGGAACTCGCCCAGCCGATACCAAAACCGACCATCGTGACTGCCTTGTATTGCAAACCGCACGGGCGCCTGCTTTTCCGCATTCGGTGTGGAGACGCGGATACGATCGACCTTTTCGAGATCCTTCATATCGACGGCGAGCCATTTCGGTGTCTGGCCATCCGGTTCGCTCACCCACGCGGTCGCGGGATCTTTGTCGATTGCCATCAGCGGTGTCTGACCAATGGCGTTATCGCTGGCGAGGGCGCCCGCCGGAAGCTCGCCGGTTTCGATGACACCCTCGAACACGCCAGTGTGCGGTCCGGTCTCGGTCAGATTGCCCTGCACGGTATCTCCGCTCGACGCCACCAGCTTCACCGGCACTTCATCGGGATCGTCGGTGAGATTGCGATCATGATCCCGCACCCAGAGATAAACCAAATTGCCGGGTTTCACCTCGCTCGCGGGACGCTGAATCGACTTCCGCTGGTCGGCTTCCGCTTCCTCGGCCTCACGCGCGAGACGTCGTGTGAATGACTCGTCGCCCTCGTCTTGGATTCGCGCACTCGCCATGCGGAATCTTCCGTCGGACGCGATTCGGATCTGGTGGTTCGCAAGCAAATCGAACCGGAACTGGGCCTTGAAGTCCTCCGGATAATCAACTGTGATCACGTCGCTCCCTCGCACTTGGAGAACGCCGTCGCCGACCTCGACTCCTCCCAGCACCGTCTCCAACTCACTGATAAACAACCCTTTCCCGGCACCACCGCTCTTCAGCGATGCGGTTTCCTCGTCACCGCCGGGCTCAGTGCGAACGACGACCGGAATGCTTCCGTGCCCACGGCTGATTCCCAAATCGACGTCATGCACGACCACCGAGAGGGCGCGACCGGGTTCGTGCCACTGCTTCGACTCGCGTCCCAGTCGGCCAACCGTTCGCAGAAGCTCAAGCTGCTCGAGGAACCGCTGTTCGTATCCGTACACTTCGGCGAGGTTGTAGAGCGCCTGGTTGGCAAGATGCACGTCGGGCATGCGTTCGAGCACCTCGCGGAAGATTCGGCGCGCCTCGTCGCGATCTTCGCGACGATTGGCAAGAACGCCCCGGAGGAACTCGGCGCGAATCATGATCTTCGGATCACGATCTTGGGCGAGGGCGAGGAAGATCTCTTCAGCCTGATCGTAAATCTTCTGCTCCATGAACGTCTCGCCGATTCCGAACTTCGCCTCGGTGGACTCGTCAGTATTCGGGAACGCATTCGTCACCGTTACGAATTCCATCCGCGCCACTTCCCAGCGACCGGCCTTTTGGAAGTTCTTCGCGAGCAGTAGCTGAACGGCAGCCTTGTGCTCCCGAGGGGTCTTCTCGTTCTCACCGTTGTTGATCATCCACGTCCGGAGGATGTCTTCGGCGCGATCATGGTTCTCCTCGCCGCCTTCGTTGATGTGCGTCTCCGCCGCGAAGAGCAGAATCTCGATTGGCAGCTGGTCACGGTGCTCGTCGAAAAGGCGTCGATGCGCCTTGTAGGAAGCCACCGCCAGATCGTTTTCGCCGAGCCGTTGGTGAAGTCCGATCTGAAGAAGCGGAGCCAACGGACTGTCCGAATCGACATCGAAGCCGAGCGCGCCCATGTTCCCATAGGCTTTGCGAATCAGAGCACGTGCCGGTTCGCGGCGATCGTTGCGCACCTGGGTGATGTTCTCCAGCATCCCGGTGAGCAGCGCGGCGGCTTCCGCGTTCTCTTTCCGGGCGAGTGCACGCTGCGCGTATGGCCAGAGCCTGTCCCAGCCGTGCGAGCCGGCATCCGCCTCCATCGTGGCATCGTGGTAGGCAAGCAGCCGGCTCATCGTATCGCCCGATCGGCCCTGGGCAAGCAACGCCAACCGAGCCGCCGCACTCGTACGTCCGAGCGTCATGTCGCGAACGACTTCGTAGATCCGCTTCTTCCGCTCCGCCGACATCTCATCCGACTTCTGGGCGTGATCGACCCAACCTTGGGCCGGCCACTCGCCCGCACCCCAGCCGCGGAACGGCCTCCCATCCTGACGCTTTCGTGCATCCCGCAGAAGCGTTTCGAATTTCTCCCAATCGCCCTTCTTGAAGGCTTGATCCGCGAGCCAGAACGCAAACGCGCCGTGCTGATCACTCTCGGGTCCCGCCATTTCGCGAATCACGTCGAGTTGCGCTCCCGTGAGCGGATTGTTCTTCTCCTTCTCGGAGCGCATGGCCCTCAGGATCTTGCGTGTGCAGTTCTGCGACTCCCAGTTGTTGCGATCGCCCTCCGCATGGGCGCGCCAGTAGCCGATCGCTTCGTTCTTCAATCCGAGCCTTAGCAGCGAATCGCCGATATCACCGGCGTTGTCCATCCGGATGCCGAACCGCTCCTGCGAATCGTTGATCCACGCGAGCGCTTTCTTTGCGAGGGCGGCATCCTTGTTCTTCTCGGCGACTCCGAGAAGCTCTCTCCAAACGTAGTGATCGTTCTCTGGCGCCGGGATCTTCAGGAAATGCTCGGCGGCGGCCTTGCCTTCCTCATTGGACCCGTATCCCTGTGCGCTCGACAACCAGCGCCGCGCCGCGTCGTAGTCGCTCGGAAAAAGCCGCGCCGCTTTCCGATAGTAGGGAATCGCCTTCGAACGCTGCTTCTCATGCCCTCCTCGATAGCTTTCGCCCTGACGAGTCAAAACCAACTTCCGTTGTGCCTTTGTCAGGCCATCCTGTTTGAGCAGCCAATCGCGCGCCTCGCGTCCCTTGCCCTTCTCGCCCTCGCCCTGTCGCCACTGTTTGATGAAGGTGCCGTTCTGAAACTTCTCGAACTCCGATTTCGCGTGCTTCACCCGGGCCTGGATCTTCTTGTTACCCCGATTGTCGTGCGCCCAGTGACCGAGGATACTCCGGTAGTTCTCGTAGTGGACGAAATTGCGGGCGCTAGCGAGAAAACGCTTCACGTCAGCCTTGAACTCGTCTTCGTCTTCGGCGTTCTCAAGAAGCCACCTCAGTGCATCCTTCATGCCGCTGTCGTTACCGGGCGCCTCGAAAACCAACTCCCTTGCTAGCTTCTTCGCCTTTGGGATGTCCTTGAGACTGTCGCGTGTGATCTCGAAAGCGAGGATCCAACGCAGACGCCACGCTTCGGGGGGATTCTTGCTGATCGCGGCTTGCAGAATCTTCTCCGTGCGGCCGAGAGCGTCGGGCTTGTCACCGGTCCACTCGGCAATCCGTTGGTTGAGACCATGTGACTGCACCTCGTAGGGGAGGATGCGCCCCGCCATCTCGATTGCCTTCTGGTTGTTGCCTGCGCGGTTATAGGCATACGCAAGCGTGGCAAACACCTCGAAGCGGTTGGGCGCTTTCGGGAATTTTTTCAGGAAGTCGGTGATCGGAGCATTCAGCTCCTCCGGCTTCACGTTCATGGCGTAAAGCGACCGGATCTCCTCGTGCCGGACTCTTGGGGTGTCTTCGATGTCGCGAGCCTTGCGGAAGTTCGCCAAGGCATTGGTGTGCTGCCCAAGGCTGCGGTCGTTTTCGCCCATCGCGAAGTAAAGCTCGTAGAGACGCCTCTTGTTCAAGGGGAGCTTCCTGCGGATGACCTTCGCGCCAATGGAGTTGCTCTTTGCCGGATCGTTGTGGCGTCGTGCCAAATGGAATCCCTGCCACGCCACCTCGGCGGCAGCGGAGGATCCTTCAGGGAGTTGATCGATCAGTTGGTCGGCAAGAGCAGAGCCCTGTTTGCGGGAGTCGATACTGTCGAGTTCGCGATAGAGCTGAATCGCGCGGACGGCTTCCGAGAGACCCCGCGCCCCGAGCCTCCGCCAGACCTCTCGATACGCATCGGCAGCATCGCGCCTGCGATTCGTTCTGCCGAAACTGCGCGCCAGACGCCTTCCGACATCGGTGGCCTCGGGCGTGTCGCCGTAACGCTCGAGAAACTGGCGGGCGGTGGCCCGAAGATCCGTGTGCCGCGAAGTCGCCATCTGTCCATCGAGGAGCTTGAGCATCGCATCCTTGTGTCGCGGATGGTCGGCATGTGCCAAAGTAAAGCGTTTCGCCATATCGATGAGGCCGAAGACCTGTCCATGGGTGTGGTAGTGATCGATGAGCGCGAGCAGCGCGGTCGCACCCGCTGGCGACGAATCGACGGTTTTGCGGAGCTCGGCCTCGAGTTCGGCCGCCTTTTTTCGAACATCACTCTCCTGCGCAGCGAGCGCGTTGATCGCAAACAGAAAGAGCCCAAGAAACAGGCAGAGCCAAGCGTAGCTCGACATTCCAACGTCGAGTCGGACGTCGCACAGCACTCGACTTTGGAAAGTCGAGCTACGGATTCTGTCAGGGAGTCTCGGCATTGGCAGATGCGGCGGCGGCTTTGGAGAGGGCGTCGGTGATCTTCTTCGCCTCCTCGGCGAGCGCGCTTTCGGGGTAATCGGTGATCAGGTGGTCGAACTGCTTGCGTGCCTCGCCCTTGCGTCCAAGCCGGTAGAGACAGCGACCGTAGTTGAAGAGAATGACATCGACGAAGTTCGCGTCGGGGTAGTCAGTGAGGACGTTCTCAAAGACGTCGACCGCCCTAGCGTAGTCCTTCTTCTGGTAGTAGAAGTTCGCCATCTTGGCCACGGCCTCGCCGACGCGACCGCTATCGGGGAATTGCTCGTAGACTTTCTGGTATTCGAGAAACGCGCGTTCGAAGAGCGGCTCCGCCCCGTCGGCAGGGGCGGCGAGCGCCATCTCCTCGTAGCACTCGGCGATGCCGAACTGTCCTTCGCCCCGCAACGGACTGGCTTCTAATCGCACCAGACTCGCGAAGAGACTGATCGCACGGCCAAGCTCGCCCCGCTTTCGCGCCACGCGCGCCTGGGAGAGAATGGCCTCGTCGATAAAGCTGCTATCGGGGAACTCGCGCATCAGGCGCTGACTCATCGCGAGCGCGAGATTCAGGTTGTCCATGGCAAAATAGATCCGCCAGAGCTGCACGTAGGTTTCCTCGAGAATCGATCCGCCGAGACGACGCGCGTCGGCGGTGATCTCCTCGCAGACCTGAAGCGCTTCACCGTATTTGATCTGCGACTTCTCATCGAGACCGAATTCCTTGTAGTGGTTCCCGATATGCGTCAGGGCACTCGCCGTGCGGAGCCGCGTGCGGATGCGCAATTCCTCGTCGGAGATCTTCGATTTCGTGACCCGCACATCACCAAGATTGCCTTCGACGCATTTTGCTTCGGCCTGAAGCCTCCGCGCTTCCTTCGTGATGTTGACCTCATCGAGGTAAACCACGCGGATCTGATCGCCCGATTGAGCCTGGAGGAACTCATCACCCGCGACCGGCTCGCCCGCATTGCGAACCGGCGCCCCGCCACGAAAGATTCCCGTCCGCACGCTTCCGTCGTCGACCGGCTGCGTCTGCTCGGCCTCGGGCTCCACTTCGGCGACCACTGGCTCCGGATTCGCTCTCGCCTCCGTGAGCGTGAGGGGAATCGAATCGATCTTGCGGTGACGCTCGATCTGCTCACGGATCTCGCCAGCATTGATCGCGGGCGCCACCGTGTCCGGAGCCACCTCCGCAGCGGTCGCAGCAACAGCATCCGTGGTTTCCGTGTCCAGTTCCTCTTTCGTTTTCGGTCTCCAGACTTCGACGACGGCCTTCAAAGAATCCGCACGATCCGTCCGGTCGAAATCAGCATCGGTGATCTGCACATTGGCTTCCTTGCCGAGAACGACGCCACTTGAGTTGTCGTGAAACGAGCCGTCCATGATCTGCACTGTCGCGCTGCCAACCACGATCACCTCGCGGAGCCGTTTCTGGTTGAATTTCATGTCGGCGGTGTGCTCGTCGACGTAGGTGACGTCGATTGTGTCGCCACCGCGAACCTCAAGTGTTCCGTTACCGGAAGCCGGCTTGCCCAGCTTCGTCGGCAGCGAACCGAGCACGACCCTGACATTGCGCCCAACCGGGTGGCACTCGACCGTTTCCTTGTCGCCCGACTTCGTGACGCACTCGACTTTGACTTTTTCGCCCGCCTCGAGAATCGCGAGATCCTTGTCATCGATGCGCAGGTAGAGACGCTTGCCTGCCTCGACCTTCTCCACGCGCACGTCCTCATCGGTAAGGTTCGTTCCGACTTTTTCGAGAGCGTCGATCGCGCGACTGTAATGGCCCTGTTTGAAGTGCGCGAGGCCGATGTAGTAGTAGGCGTGGTTGACGTGGGAAGAGGTTGGGAATTCTTCGATGACGTCGCGAAAGACCTTGAAGCACTGCCCGTAGTGGCGGTTCTCGTAGAAGCAAACGCCCGTCTTCAGAGTGGCCTCGGCGCGCTTGTCGTCATCGGGATTGTCCTCCCCTGCCACCATCTCGAAGTGCCCGCGCGCGCGGTCAAACGCGCGCTGCTTGTCGAGATAGTATTCGCCCAGGCGAAGGTGCGCGTCGAAGCGGACCCGGCTGCGTGGATAGCGCTCGATGACCGATTCCCAGATCTCAACCGCTTTGTCAACCTCGTTGGCCTCGTAGCGAACATCCCCGGCGTCGACAAGTTTTCGCGCGGCGCGGTCCTCGATGACGGAGCCACGCACCGGCGCCGCATTTTCTTCCTGGGCACGGATCGGCGTCCTGGCGAAGCCGCCAAGCAGGCACAGGACAACAACGGTAGCGAGTGGGAGGCAGCGCACGTCGAGGGGAAGGGACGCGGGAAACCGAGAAGCAATCAGGCGAAGAGCTCCTTCACGGGCTCGGCGCCTTCTTTGACGATCTTCATCGGTCTACCCAGCGGGGTGGTGAGTTCCTTCGTGTGGTCAATGCCCATCGCGTGGCAGATCGATGCGTGCAGGTCGCTGACTTTCACCGGTCGCTCGCCGGGCTCAATGCCGTCCTTGTCGGAAGCACCCACGACGTTGCCTCCCTTTACGCCGCCACCTGCGAGCAGACAGCTGAAGCAGCGTGCGTGGTGATCGCGCCCCGCGTTGTCGTTGACGCGCGGCGTGCGGCCGAACTCGCTGAGCACCATGACGAGCGTCTTGTCGAGCTTGCCCGACGCCTTGAGATCCTGGATGAGCGACGCGAGCGCAGGGTCCATGACTTCGCCGTGCGCCTGCATCGCCGGAAAGATGTTCGAGTGGTTGTCGAAGCCACCGCGGTTCACCTGGACAAAGCGAACACCGGTTTCGACAAGCTTGCGCGCCATCAGGGCACCGCGCCCAAACTCCGTCGGCCCGTAGCGCTCGATCGTCTTCTGATCTTCCTGATCGAGCTCGAGCGCCTTTAGCGCGGGGCTCTTCATGAGGGCAACCGCTTCATTGATCGCGGTCTCCGTCGCCTTCAACTCGCCGGAGCTGAGATTCTTCGACATGCGCCCGTTCATCTTGGCGAGGATGTCGAGACGCTTGTTCCCCTGGGCCTTGCTGATTCCCTCGGGAAAAGCGAGATACGGATCCTTTTCCCCGGGACGACCGATGTAATAGGCCTCGCACTTCTGCCCAAGGTAACCCGCACGCCGGGCCATACCGCCGATACTGATGAATGCTGGAAGATCGCCGAGCGGTTCGCGTTCGTGCACCACCACCGATCCCATTCCGGGGTGTACGATGGCCGGATTCTGCGAAAAGCTCGTCTGCAATTCGTAACTCGCGCGCCCGTGGTCACCGTTCGTTCCGGCGATCGAACGGATGATCGAACAGTGGTGCATCTGCTTGGCGACTTGCGGAAAGATCTCGCTGATCTGGATGCCGTCCGCCGCAGTGCTGATCGGGGAAAAATCGCCGGCGGTCGGGCGACCCGGCTTCGGATCCCAGCTATCGATGTGGCTCATGCCGCCACCGAGCCAGAAGAGGATCATGTGTTCGGCCTTCGGCGCGTGGGTCTTGCCGATCTCGGCGAAGAGCTGGTTGACCGGCATGCCAAGGATGGCGGCTCCGGCGCCGCCACCGAGTTGCATCATGCGTCGGCGGGTGAGTTTGTAGTCAAGACAGGCACTCATGGGAATTGCGGTTATAGGATCGGTTGGGTGGTGGTAGGTGGAAGCGTTAGGGAATGTAACGGAATTCGTGGCAGTTGAGCAGCGCCCAGCGAAGGTCGGCCATGCCGTCCTTGGGCGTCGTGGCTCCGGCGAGGATCGCCTTCGCGTCCGCGAGTTCATCGGCAGCGGGTTCGCGGGTCAGGATCTCCATGTAGGCGAACTTGATCGCCTTCGTCTCGTCGGCTTTCGCGCCATCAAGGTAACGGTGAATCGGCTCCAGCGGTCCGACGCGCGCCGCTTCGTGGGTGACCTTGCCATTGAGCATCATCAACGCCTGCCGCAAGGACGGCGACTGGTCGCGGAACTCGCCGAGCCCTTCGCGGCTCGGCTGACCGAACACGCGGAGGAAATGCGAAGGATTGGCGGGGGAAGCCATCCGCATCGAACTGGAGAACTTCGGGTTATCATCGACTTTGTCGACCAACGTTTCCACGCGGTAGCGCTCGCTCGGGCGGTTCTGCTCGGCCTGCATCCGCATCTGGGCCGCCATTTTGGCAGCCTCGATACGAGCGTCCTCCATCTTCTTCATCATCTCGATGTCCTCCTCCTCGTCAGTCTTGAGAAGTTCGTCGAAATCCAAGCTGATGCTCTCTTCCAGATCATAGGCACCGCCGGCAGCCATCGCCTTCATCGCGGTCATTTTCTGGCTCATGATCGTGTTCGTGTCAGGTACGGCCGGCTTTGCGACGGCCTTCATTTCCTCGCCTTCGATCGGCACACGAATCTGCCGCTCGACCTCACGGACGTTGGCCCCGGCGGGCCACTTGTGATCAGTCAGATGTCCGGCGATGACGACGCTGTCGTAGAGCACCTCGCTCACCATCCGTCGCACCGGCGCCGCAGTGAACGCACCCTCGGCACGCTGAAGTTCGGCCACCGTGTGCTCACCCTCAAGATGACCGCGCTGATAGGCGTCGGTGTGCATGATCAGCCTCAGCAACGAACGCAGATCGTATCCGCTCGCGATGAATTCCTGCGCCACGTACTCGAGCGTCTCTGGGTGGCTGTTCGCGTTGTAGTCGGAGAAATTGTCGAGCGGCTCGACGAATCCCCGGCCGACAAGTTCCGCCCAGACGCGATTCACGAAAGCGCGCGCGAAATACGCATTGCCCGGATCGGTGACGCGCTCCGCCAGTTCGTTGCGTGACTTGCTCTGATACCGGAGATCGTTCTCTACCTTGAGCGCCTTGCTCTCCTTCTTCGCCTCGTCGAGAATCGCGAGTTTCTCCAACTCGCTCTTCGTCTTCACCCGGGCTTCCACGTCGAGAAGATCATCGAGCGAAGGTCCGGCATCCGCCTTCTCTCCATCCGCCACGGCGACGTCCCTGGTGCGCTTCGCCTCGAGTCGCTCGATGTAGTGCGGTCTTGTCTCGAAGGCGACCGGCTCGAACGGAAACCGAGGCTGCACCGGTCTCCGAGTCTCGCCTTCCTTCTCCTTGCCCTCCGGCGGCCACTTGATCGCCATCTCCTTGCCCTCGGTCGTGAAAACCGCATTCGCAAAGTCGTTGTTGATCCGTTTCGTCTTGCCGAAAAACGCCGCGAATTCGTAGAAGTCCTTCTGCTTCCAGTCGTCGAATGGATGATCATGACACTGCGCACACTGGATGCGCACGCCGAGGAAGATCTGCGCCGTGGCTCCTGCCAGCGCCATCGGGTCTGTGTCATCACCGAGAATGAACCCGAGCGCGTGATTGCGATCCGCGCGCCCGCTGGCCGAGATCAGCTCGCGCACCATCTCGTCGTACGGCTTGCCATCTGCGACCGAGCGATTCAGCCACGCGAGCAACGCCCCTCCGCCCGTCAGATTCGACCGGACGCGCAACATGTCCGCGTAGAACACCGTCCAGCGTTCGGCGAAGCGCTCCTCCTCCAACAATTTGTTCACCAGCTGCACACGGCGCTTCTTCGCCGGCCACGAGCGGTACTGCTGGATCTCCTTGTAGGTCGGAATGCGGCCGATGAGGTCGATCGTCGCCTTGCGCAGGAAGGCAAGGTCACCAATCGGCCCGGCGGCGAGTGGTTTCGTCGCGGCATTCGATCTCGCATTCTCCTGCGCGAGCAGCTTGTCGATTCGTGCCGAGGCTTCGAGAGCGCTCTTCGGTGCGGTCGAGGGAATCAACGACGCCATCTTCTTCTCTTTCGCGCGCTGCTTGAGCACGACACCGCTCGGCCATTCGGCTCCCGCTTCGACCCATTCCCGGATCGCCTTGATCTGCATGCGCTTCAGTGGATCGCCTTTTTGCGGCATGAAATCCTCGTGCTCCTTCGGGTGCGAAATCCGCGCGACCAAAGCACTCTCGTCCGGCTTTCCAGGAACGATCGCCGTCCCGTTATCACCGCCCTTCAACAGCGCCTCTCTCGTGTGCATCTGGAATCCACCCTTCGTTTTTTCCGGGTTGTGGCAGCGCACGCAGGTGGTTTCGAGGACCGGCTGGATGTCCTTCAAAAAGTCCCCGGCGTTTACTTGGAACGACAGAGCCCAGAGCGCGAACACACTGAGAATACGACCGGGACTACTCGGTGAGTGAAAATGCATGGCAACAGGGGGCGTTGTCCTATTCTTAGTAAAGCTTAAACATCGTCAGATCAAAGCAAAAACCGAGAGCATCATTCGCAGTATGCTCGGTCTTTTCCCAATCTAAACGGTCGAGTCGACGCGGTCCTTTCAATTTGAAGATTTCACGGATCTCGGGGTCCAGAAGATCCGACCGGGCACTCGCACATCTACTCGTTGCGCTTGAACGCCCCGCTGCACGGGTTTCACGAGGAGATCGATGACGATGACCCCACTGCGTTGCACCGCGTAAGCCACCGATCCATCGACAACGAGCGAATGCATATTCCGGACCGGCGCCTCAAATTGGAACTGGGGATCGGTGGGATCCGAAAGGCCAAAAACGGTAATCCCCCTCCGAAGGACGAGTCCGAACCAACGAACAAGTGGGGACCTTTCGCGAAAATCGTAGATGGGTTTGCAATCAACCTCGGTGCCCCGAAACTCGACCAGCGCACCTCGCGTACGGCTACCGGATTTGACCGCTCGGCGAGATCAACAACCCAGAATCCTCGATAAGTGCCCACGTAAGCGCACCCGTTCTGGACGGCGATGGCGGTCGCGTTGCGAATCCGACCTGACAGATCGGTCTCCGCGATCAGTTGGGGGGTCCCCGGCCGGGTCACATCGATCAGAGTCAACCCTCGCGTTCCGACCGCGTAGACCACCGACGCGTCAGCAACGATCGAGAGTATTCCGTCCAAGCGAGTGAAGGAACTATCTGGATCCACTGACTGATCGACGATTTCTGACCGTAGCTCAGGATGAGAGGGATCGTCGATATCGATGATCGTTATCGCCGAATCGCTCCAGCGGTAGCCCGCCAGAACATACGCTGTTGTTCCGTTGACGATGACTTTCTGCGGCGAATGCAATCGCGTGAACGGACTCGAGCGATCGCGTCTGACATCCACCACCTCGGAGAGAAGCCGCGGATCTCGGGGATCGCTCACGTCCAGGATCGAAAGGGCGTCGTCGTATTCGGCCGCCACGATAGCCACGCCATTACGCACTGCGACGTCCGTCGCACCTTCCAAGCGGCTGAACTCTTCGAATTCATCGACGATTTCTGCGAGGACCATCGGTTGGGAGGGATCGGAGATATCCGCGATGGTCAACGCGTCATCGGAAGAAGACGCGATGAACGCGGCGGAACCGCTCACAGCGAGCGAATCCGCCCACCGCAGCTTCGTGAAGGGACTCGGGTTCGCTTTCGAACTCACGAGTTCGTCGTTCAAGACCAACGGATTCGTGGGATCGCCAATATCGACGACAGTGACCGCGTTATCATCACGAGCCGCGATGAGCGCCAGATCTCCGGATACGGCGACATGACTGACGCCATTGAGCCGTGCGAACGGGCTCCCCGGATTCTTGAAATCATCTTCCAACTCGGCCACCAACCGAGGAGCGGAGGGATTGGAGATATCGACGATCGTGACGGCGTTGTCGTCTTCCGCCGCCACATAGAGATAGGCTCCCTTCAAATCGAGAGTCCGAGGCGCTCTCAGTTTCGAGAACGGACTGCTGAGGTCCCGCGAATCGTCAAGCAGTTCCGCTAAGAGCACCGGATCGCCCGGATCACTGACATCGATAATCGAGACCGCATCGCTGTACTCGGCGGCGACGCAAGCGACACCCGAAGCGCTGACCACGACAGAGCACGCACCCCGAAGATGATCGTAACCATTGTCGTTCGAAAGCTCGGCGAGAAACTGAATGTTTTCCGGGCTGCTCACGTCGATCACCGTTAGTGCTCCGTCGGATTTGGAAGTGACGTAGGCCACCCCTGCTTCCACGGCGACCGCGCTCGCTCCATACAGTCTCGAGAACGGACTGAACGGATCGTAATCGTCGTCAACGATCTCGGAGAGCAGTCGAGGCTCCCCCGGATCGCTTACGTCAATCAACGTCAGATATCCACCTGAGCGAAAGTCGCTCCCCGCCACGAACGCCACACTCCCGTCCACGCAAACGAACGCGGGGCTGTTCATCTTTTTGAAGGGACTCTGAGCGAGAACCGAATCATCGACGACCTCTGCCAACAACCGCGGCACCCCGGGGTCAGATACGTCAATGATCGACAATGCATCATCGTAGTCCGCCGTCACATAGGCGGTCCCATCGCGCACATGAATCGATGAAGCACCGGAGAGGAGGGTGAAAGGAGCGTCAGATGAATCAACCATATGGCTGATGACCTCAGGCTCTGCGGAATCTCTTAGATCAATTGCCGTTACAGCGTCGTCATACTTGGAGGCAACGAAGACGATATCGCCCCGAACGCATACGGAGTTCGCATCCGAAAAGCGATAGGACGCCGTTCCATAGTCAGCCTCGATCTCAACGACGAGCTTGGGCTCCGTCGGATCAGTTGCGTCAATGACAGTAACTCCCGCTGGATAGTAATCCGTTGTGACGTAAGCGATTCCCTCTTCGACAACCAGAGAGTTTGCCCGGCGTAACATGGAAAACGCACTGCCCGGATCGTCGGAAACGTCGGAAATCTCCGCCAGCAAGCTCGGATTGGTGGGATCCGATACGTCGATGATGGTGAGCCCGGAATCGCTGTATCCGCCGCTCACCACATAGGCAACCGAATCTTCGACCACAATGGAGATCGGCTCCCCCAACAGCGTGAACGGGCTGGCCGGATCAACCGAATCATCCTTAATCTCGCGGAGAAGCTGAGGATTCGTCGGATCGGAAACATCGATCATGGAAAGCGCCGCTCCGGAGTAATTGTCCGCCACTACGTAGGCAACTCCATCTTCCACAGACACGTCGTGGATTCCGTCGATCCCCCCGAAGGCACTGGCAGAATCCCAGGATTGATCCACAATCTCCGACAGCAGAGTGGGGTTGGCCGGATCGGACACATCGATGATCGTTAGCGCATCCGGGTACCCATCCGCCGTCACGAATGCCATGTTGTGGCTTACGAACACAGAGTTCGCACCTTGAAGTTTCGTAAAAGGGCTCGAGGAATCCGTTGAATCATCGACGAGTTCCGAGAGCCATCGGGGGTTTGCGGGATCGGCGATGTCCAGGATGGTGAGAGCAGAGCCGGAATGATCATCGGCCGTCACATACGCGATCGTCCCCACCGCGAAGATGCTGTTGGCCCCATTGAGTTTCGTAAGACTATGGGGGTCTTCCTCGTCATCCCGCAGTTCGGCTGCCAGCTTCGGACTGGTAGGATCGCTGACATCGATGATCGTCAGAGAACCTCCTTGAGTATAATGATCGGACGCCACCAGAAGATGGTCACCGTGTGCGATCACCGCATTGGGACCCTCGAGCGCTGCGAAAGGCGTGTGCACTCCACCAGTCCCCTCGGTGATCTCGCCCAACACGAGCGGGCTTGTCGGATCGGCGAGATCGAGAATCGTCAGATCCGGGGCGTAGATGTCCGAGAGGATGTAGGCGGTCGATCCATCGAAGCATAATGCCCGGTCCCGTTCAGGCTCGTCGAAAAATCCACCGATGATTCCCGGCTCTCGACCGGTCTGCTGCAAATAGTCCTGAAGGTGGCTGGACCCATCGCGATCCGGATCGGCAAAGGCATCCAGCGGATGGAGCGGATCGAGCCTCTCGGAATAATTCAATTCCCAGACGTCGTCTATGAAGTCACCGTCCTGATCAAGCGGAGACGCGACAGAGTGAGCCCTGACGGAGAAGAAGGCCTGCTTGGGAAAGTCCGTGTTCGAGAACGCCATGGCACCTGCCAATGAACTACCGAGTTCCATTGAAACGGGTTCCTCGTCCCCCCTGAGATCAATGCTCCTGAACAGGGTGTAGTAGCTCTCCGACCGCACCGGAACTCGAACTCTTACCTCGCCACTGGCATGCAACGAGATGTCCCGGATGGGCACAGGTTCGCCATGTCCGACGTCCTGACAGTAGATAGCAACAACGACTAGTGATAGCGCAAATCTCCAATGGATGGAGCGCTTGGGCACCTGGATTTCTGATTTCATCATAACTCTCAATTGGGTTCGTTCGGTACTGACGAACTCCTGATTGAGAGTTACAGAGAATGAGGCTCTTTCACCAAAATCGCCGGCGGGCTAGTTCTTTCGCACGACGCGTAGGCGCGCGAAATGCCTCGCCGAGAGGCGCGCGGGAACGGTGTCCCGCACTTTGAGAATGATCGGAATGTCTGCGACAACGCAGTAGCGGCTCGGATCCGAACTCCAGTTCTCCATGTCGTTCGAGAACTCGATGATATAACCAATATCCGTGCGTCCGGCTGGTCGAACCACGGCCGCGGTGAAATAGACGTCACCGGGAAGTCCGGATGCACCACCACCGCCAGCCTCGGTCGCCGTGAGAGCCTCGGACGAGAGTGTTTCGAACTTCACATCGAGTCCATTGCTACTACTCTCACTCGAGCTCGACTCTGGAACGGTGGGATCCGTTCCCAGCGAGTATTCGAGCAGGTTCGAAAACCCATCCAGATCGGGATCTACTTCGTCGCCACTGATATCAATCGATCCGATCTGCTCCGGGGAGAAGTGCTGCTTCAGCCAGTCGTTGAGATCCGTTCCGGGATTCAGGACGACGGCTTCCGGCAGCGTCAAGGTCTGCCGCACCCCTGAGAAATTGCTAAGATCATCGAGCTGACCGCAGTTGTTCTCCCCCCAACTCCACCATGAACCGTCGGCGCGGATTGCGAACGACGTACTGTAGCCGGCAACAATATCCGTGGCATCGGAAAGATTCAGAGCAACCGGCGTCGGCTCGCTCGTCTGCCCCCCGAGACCAAGTGCGCCCGAATCGTCCTCTCCTGCCGCCCACACCTTCCCATCCGCGTCACGCAAAAGCACATGCCGAAACTGACCGGAAATCTGAACGACCATAGAGGGGCCAAAGAACCAAGGATCGTCGACGAAGGTGCTGACCGTCCCATTTGTCTTGAGCGCGAGAGCGCCTTCTTTCCAGGCAGCGAGTTGAGTCACTCCGGTGAGAGGCGACATTGAAACCGTCGTCACCGTCGGTGTAACCGGGGGCGTATTCCATGGAATCTCGATGTCGAGTTCCTCGACCTCACCCGCTGAATCGAGGGTGTTGACATGATCGGACATTCTCCAAGGCGTCGCTTCGATGTTCGTGATTTTGGACGCCCCCGGTGCCGGAGCGGCAATGACCTCGATACCGGATTGAATGCTGATCGATTGCGAACTCGGAACCAATGAGGCCAGCACCGCACCGTCATCACGGACTGCCAAGAGGGAAAAGTCGCCTGCATCATGCCAGATCGCAGCGATGTCGATCCCGTTCGTGTAGCCAACCACTGCTTGGGATGCGAAATCATCCCCCTGCCGGACGACGGTTCATCTTCGGACAGAGTCCGCCTCACCAACGTCCAACGTGTTTCGGCGAACTGATCGCGCAGTACGGGATCGTCACCGCCGACAATACTCTCATGCGGTCGAATGCTCTCGGTGTCTCCCTCCCCCGGCATCCTCCTAGTCGCCGAACGCGGTCTTGATCCACTCCATCGCCATCAGCGTGTGCCCGGCCATGCTCGGATGCACGCCATCGCGTCCCCAGTACTCGGGCTTCACGGACTCGGTGACCGCCGCGTCGAACATGTCCTGAAAAGGAACCCAAAGCGTGCCCGCTCCCTCCGCCACGCGCTTGGCTGCCGCCTTGCGTTGATCGAACTCGGGGAACCAATTGTCCTTCACCGCACCACAGCGGAGTACAAAGGGCTCGCAGACAATAATCCTCGTGTCGGGGAGTGCCTTCTTCGTGCGTTCGAGCAACGCCGCGAAGCCCTTCTCGTAGGTCTCCACCGTGCCGTCGTAGTTCCCGTTAAGCTTATGCCAGATGTCGTTCACTCCGATGAGAATGCTGAGCACGTCCGGCTTCAGTTCGACACAATCCTTGTCCCATCGAGCATCCAAGTCGGGCACCTTGTTCCCGCTGATTCCGCGGTTGTAGATCTTGAGGCCAAGCTGTGGAAACTTCATCAGAAGATACGAGCCGATGAGGAAGGCATATCCACGCCCCATCGCTCCCGATGAGTTGGCACCGCCGTCCCGCTTGTTCCGCCCGGCATCGGTGATGGAGTCCCCTTGGAACAGAACCGTCCCGCCCTTCTTCAAAGCAATCGGATCGGTGGAGATGGCCGCGGCGCCGTGGCCCGCGAGCATTTCGGAAACGAGCGCACCGGCACCCGCGATCGCGCCGCCCTTGAGCGCCGCCCTTCTGGAAATCGACGATTCTTTCATGAGAGGGAGCATAACCTGCTTCATCGTGTGAATTACAACAATGTAATGTCCGAAACCCCCAATCCGCTTTAGGGTTTCATTCAACATGAAAGCTCTTCTCGCCAGCCTCACTCTCCTCATGCCGTTGGCCCTCGCGGCGGACGAGAAGATTTCCTGGTTCGGCACCTGGGAGCGGGCGCAAGCAGCCGCCAAAGCGACGAAACGTCCGATTCTCTTCATTTCCGCCGCCCCTCACTGCAAGAACATCTCGGGAATCTGGTGACCCGGGAAACAGAAGATGGACGGTAGTTACCTGTCCGATCCCGAAGTCGTCCAAGCGTCGCGTCAGTTTGTCTGCGTGCGCCTTTCCACCTACGAGAGCAAGGAGGAACTCGACGTCCTCAAGAATGTGTTCATCGGGAGGTCGGGCGAATTGGAGAACACGGTCTTCACGATTTACGACCCGGCTGGCAGGAAGAAACTTGTCCGGGCGGGACGCAGTCCGGACTTCGCCTTCCGAAGTGAACACGAAATGGCGGTGAAGATGCTGGAGATCGCGGAGGAGTATCCCGGACGCCGCAAGGTAGACGCCGTGCAGGACCTCGGTCTGCCGGTCGTCGGCGATGCGCGCCTCGCGCTCAACGTCGCCGCCTGCGACAACCTTCCGCTCGCGCTGGTCGTCGCTTCCGACAAAAAGCGGCGCAAGGCGATCGAGGCGAAACTCGCGGAACTGGCGTGGCAGGATGCCTATATCGGCCAGTTCATCTTCGCCAGCGCCAGCGCCAGCGACGCCAGCGACTTGAAATCGGTCGAGGGCCTTCGATTGAAGGAAGGCATCGCGGTGATCGCGCCGGGGCAATTCGGTCAGGACGGCAAGGTGATCGCGGAAGCCCGCACCGGTGACGGCACTGACGCCGTCGAAAAGGCATTAAGTAGAGCGATGGAGAAATTCGATCCGGACGCAAAGGACTATCACCGCCACATCGCCAAGGGGCGTCAGGACGGCGTGCATTGGAAGACGGCCACGCCCGTGACCGATCCGGGGATTCCGCCGGGGGCTCGGCGTCAGGGCGGACGAGGTGGTCCACCACAGCGTGGACCGGGTGGGCGTCCGCCGCGGCGGCGCTAATCAGCTGCGGCCAAGTTCTCCCGAATTCGGCTACACTCGGGCGAACTCCTCGAGAATCTCCACGACGCGCTCTGCGGAATCCGTGATGTGCAGGTGCCTTCCGTATTCCTGCCCGGCGGCGACCTGCGCGAGCAAGGGATACACTGGCTTCGTCACCTTCCAGTATTGTTCTCCGAGAAGGACCATCGGGCTAACGATCTCGAAGGACTTGTAGTGGTTCTGCGTGGCGTCTTGGAAAATCTCCTGAATCGTCCCCGCACTGCCAGGCGAATAAACGGCGCCGTTTTTGGCAATCGCGAGCAGGCCTTCCTCGCGAACACTGTTGGCAAAGTACTTCGCGATATGCGTGGCGAATACGGTGGGCGGTTCGTGTCCGTAGAGCCATGTCGGAATGCCCAGACTTTTCGGCCTGCGCCTTCCGGTCCCTTTCAGCGGAAATTTCCTCCTCACGCGGAAGGCCGTCTCGACCCAGAGCCGGTCGTTGTACTTGGGAGCCTTCGAGAGCATCCGAACCGCTTCCTTGAGTTCGGTGTCGGGCCGATTCGAAAACCAGACTCCGAGATGCGTCGCCTCCATCGCACCCGGACCGCCCCCGCTCGCCATGAGAAATCCCCGCTTTGCCAATTCGCGGGAAATCCGCGCCACTTCCAGATACTCCGGCGCCGTCCGGGACATCGAGTGCCCCCCCATCATCGCAACGACGCGATGATTCTCGATGAACTCGCTCAGCGCATCGGTGATCGAGTGATCGTGAAGACGCTGGGCGAGCGATTCCAGGATGCTGTCCGGGTTGTCCTTTCCGTGATTCATGTAGTGCCGATACACCCGGGCATCGAGCGTCTTCGCGTAGGAGTCCGGCTTGCCAGGTTCGTAGTCACCCATCAGTTCCTCCGGCGAGTAGAGGTGCCCGTGATACTGCTGGTAGGGGACGTTTCGGATGCGGGGAAAAAACACCGCCCCGTTTCCGCGTAGCGACTCGATCGCCTCCTGCTCGATCCGACAGTCCAAGAACACCGAGTTCTTCGCCGTCATTGAGATCAGTTTGTCGGTCAGTTTCCGCAGATCGAGTCCTTGGAACACACCGAAGGAGAGATCGCCCCCATTCTTCAGATGCGCGCGCACTTCGGCCAGCGATTCGAATTCCTTGTAGTGCATGGCGACCACTATCCGGAATCGAAGGGTCAACTCAACTCCGCGCTTAGAATTTGTCGAACCGTTGCTCGAGAGGTATCTAGTGCAAATGCTAGAACTCACTCCAGCCACCAAGCCCACCTTCTGGTTCATCGGCGTGACCACCGGGAACTCCTCGATCAATCGAATCTTTCCGAAGTGGGCCGAAGCCTTGGAACTCGGTGACTGCGAACTGCGCGGACTCGACTTCAAGGTGCATGACGAGCCGGCGACGTATCGGGATGCGGTCGCCTTCATCAAATCCGATCCGCTCTCGCGCGGAGCCTTGGTCACCACGCACAAGATCGATCTCTTCAACGCCTCCCGGGATCTCTTCGACGACATCGATCCGCTTTCCGAACTCATGGGCGAGGTGAGCAGCATCTCGAAATCGCCCGACGGATCCCGGCTCCTTGGAGAAACCGTCGATCCGATGACTAGCAGCGTCGCGCTTGAGGCCTTCCTTCCCGCTGACCATTGGGCGAACACGCGGGCCGAGGCGTTCGTCCTCGGTGCGGGAGGATCGTCGATCGCGGTGACGTGGGCGATGATGCGAAAGGAGAAGGGAGGAAATCGCCCGTCGAAGGTGATCGTGGCGAATCGGAGCGAACCGAGGCTGAGGGAGATCGAGCGAATTCACCACGAACTCGATACGGGCGTCGCTGCCGAATATCACCTTACCCCCACTCCGGGACTCAGCGACGCCATCTGCAGCGCACTCAAGCCGGGATCGCTCGTTATCAACGCGACCGGGCTGGGCAAGGACGCGCCCGGATCGCCTCTCACCGACGCGGCCCGGTTTCCGATGGACGGGTTCGCATGGGAGTTCAACTACCGTGGCGATCTCGTTTTTCTCGATCAGGCGCGCGCGCAGGAAACGGAACGCCGCCTCACCGTCGAGGATGGTTGGGTCTATTTTATCCACGGGTGGACGCAAGTGATCAGCCGTGTGTTCCACGTGGCCGTTCCAAGCAGCGGACCGGAGTTCGAGGAACTGTCAGCGATCGCGGCCGGCGCTAGGTAGCGTCTCCTGACAAAACTTCCTTCACTCCGCTCATCGACTCGCTTAAGGCGACCGCAGCCTCGCGCCGGACGTGGAGCACTTCGACGCGTGTCTTGGCACGCACCGTCGCGGTACGCCGGACCTGCTGGAATACGGCGACCTCGCCGAACCGCTCTCCGGAACCTAACGTTGCGACACACTCCTCGCTCCCGTCATCCTCTCCGCACTTGAGCACCTCGACCTCGCCCGACTTGATAATGTACAGACTCTGACCGATGTCGCCCTCGCGCACGATGTCCTGCCCGGGCTCGAAGATTGCCGGGCTGATATTCACCTGGCGATGCACATTCATGTTCACGAGATCGCGACCGACAAACGGCCCGACGATCCAGTCGAAAATCACGCGCACCTTCTTCTCGAACGAAG
>CAJIAN010000197.1_pt1 | contig 29466 bp, 25 predicted proteins | sample 9199061 | NCBI WGS metagenome assembly CAJIAN01 (sample SAMEA7708264, study PRJEB35096) | sediment metagenome | biome: marine neritic benthic zone biome [ENVO:01000025]; feature: sediment [ENVO:00002007]; material: shallow marine sediment [ENVO:03000034] sea grass bed [ENVO_01000059] ...
CGTGGAACTCCGGCGGGCCTCGTGTCGCCACGTCTGCTGCCTCCGAAGCCGGAATGGAGAGTTGCCGACCAGACCGGCGACGTCGCCGCGGATGCCATCGAGGAACTGGAGGAGGAACTCGTCTCCGCCGCACTCCAGGGCGTCGAAGTGTTCACCATTGTCCTGCGTCAGGCACCCGAAATCGAACCCTACCAGCTGGGGAACGAACTCATACGTCGCTGGCCATCATCGAAGGCCGTCATCAGCGCGATCGTTCTTTCGATTCCCTCGGTGAATCCGGAACCGTATGTCTTTATCTACACACTCGAATCCGAACTGGTCGGCCGCGAACTCTTCAGCAAGATCGGCGAGGCAGCGCTCGCCAAGACGGAGACCAGAGAATCGAGTGCGGTCCGGGCGGTCGCCGCGACAAGCGAACTTGCGGTGGGCCTTATCACCGCCAAAGAACGGATCGACGATGCAAAAGTGCTCGAGAAGATGGCTGAAGGGCACCGCATCCCTGCAGCTCTCGGCAATCCGGATGCAACTGCCAACGAGTCTCCGCCAGCTTCCCCCGAGTCCCCCACCCATCCGTTTTCAGCACCCGGTCAGACGAAGGACCATATCTCCCGGTTCGATTTGTTCCTTGCGAAGCTGGACTGGGAGACGCTCCGCGTTCCCGTGTATGTCGCGAGTGGACTTCTCGCCGCCCTGTTGGTGATCGGAGGGATCCAGATCAGACGTCGCACGCGGCCCCGGCTGTTTCCCATGGTGGAACACCGCCGGCGATTCAGCGCACCGTTCTCCGGCGGGAACAACGCACGGGTTGCCCTCGCGGGAAGCAAGGCACGCTCGTCGTGATGTCATGGGAGGAGAAAAGCCGATCACCGTTGAAGCGATCGTTGTCGAAGTCATGAGCCACCGTGTATTCACCGCATCGCTTCCGAATGGCAAGATCGTAACCGCGCACATTCCTTCGCGGAAAGCCGGCGACTCCTCTCCCTTCAAGCCTGGCGATCAGATTGTGCTCGAGATGACCCCCTATGACTTTTCGAGCGCGCGAATCCGAATCGACTGAACAAACTGCAAGACAGCCACCCAGATGAACAGCACCGTTCTCACGAACCCATCTCCCTTCGAAGCGGCAGCCGCCGACGCAGCCCCCGAGAAGCGCTACGCCGCCCCCGACCCCGAGCAGATCCGCGAGGCCGCCGAGCAGGCGGGCGCGTTCTCCAGTCTGCTGAACGAAATCGTCGCCAACCCCGAGAAATTCCTCGAAAGCGACAAGGGAAAGGAACTCAAGAGCCTCGCCGGAACGATCTGGGAGCAGGTGGGCGACAGACTCAAGGAACTGCAAATCGACGCCGAGAAACTCGCCCGCGAGAATCCCGGCTCCGCTCTTCTCGCTGCCCTCGGGGTCGGATTCGCCATGGGGGCGCTTCTCAAGCGCTAAGCGAGGCGCCCATTTTCATCGCTGCACGCGTGAAAAGCCTTGAGAAAGAGGCAGATCGAACATCTACGTACTGGACTGAGGGTAAAAAAAACGCTAGGTTTTTGCTCGCAGAACGCACCCTTCGCACTCAATCCCTCTCAATCCCCGATACATAATCTATGTCTGAAGCTGTCGCAGAACAGGAGACTGCCGAAACTGTCAAGGTGCTCTCCCATGTCGATGAATATCTGAAGCTTGGTCAGGAGTACGAGTGCTCCGACATCCATCTCGCAACGAACGCCCGCCCATCCTGGCGTCGGTACGGCCTCCTGCAGCCGATGTGGGAGAACGCCGACAAGGTGACCGCCGCCGATGCCGAGCGCCTCGTCGAAAGCTTCCTCACCGAGCGAGAAAAGAAGCGACTCGCTGAAACGGGCGATGTCGATTTCGCCTATGCGACGGACTTCGGTCGCTTTCGTGCCAGTGTCGTCAAACAACGCCTCGGACTTGATATGGCGTTCCGGATCATCAACACCGAGGTCCGCACCATGGAGCAACTCGGGCTGCCGGATACCCTCAAACCCCTGACCCAGTTCCAGAACGGTCTTGTGCTCGTGACCGGCTCCGTCGGTTCCGGGAAGTCAACCACTCTCGCCGCGCTCGTCGACTACATCAACGAGCAGCGCACGGACCACATTATCACGCTGGAGGATCCAATCGAGTACGTCTTCAGCTCGAAGAACTGCCACGTGAATCAACGCGAGGTGCACACGCACACCGAGTCCTTTGCAGTCGCTCTGAGGGGTGCACTCCGGGAAGATCCCGACATCATCATGGTTGGTGAGATGCGCGACCTCGAGACGATCTCACTGGCCATCACGGCGGCGGAAACGGGTCACCTCGTCCTTGGAACTCTCCACACCGGAAATGCCTCCCGAACGCTCGACCGCGTTCTGGATGTCTTCCCCAACGACCAGCGGGAGCAGATCCGGATCATGGTCAGCGAATCGCTCCGTGGTGTCATCAGTCAGCAGCTCATTCCGCATATCAGCGGGCAGGGTCGGGTCCTCTCGATGGAATTGCTCGTCAACACACCGGCGGTCGCCGCCTGTGTCCGTGATGGCAAGACCTTCATGCTCCCCGGGGTGATGCAGACAGGTAAGAACGTTGGCATGATCACCATGGACGACTCCCTCCGCGAACTCTACAACACCGGACGCATCTCGCAGGAGGAATGCATGGCCCGCGCCGAGGACAAGGTCCTCATGGCGAAGCATTTCGAGCCCTAGGCCTGACTCCCGCAAGTTTCCCAGCAACCCCTCGCTTTTCCCGATATGGACAACCAAATCGACGAACTCTTCCAGACGCTCATCGAGGCCGGCGCCTCCGACCTGCACCTCAGCCAGGGGCAGCCTCCCAAGATCCGCACCCACGGCTCGATCAGTCCTATCCGAGACTACGTTCTCACCGGCGAACACCTCGGCGGCATGATGCGGGAAATCTGCGAATCTGAAGCATGGGAACGCTACGAGCGCACAGGCGACCTCGACTTCGCCTACGAGATGGACGAACACTCCCGCTTCCGCTGCAACTACCTCAAACAGAGCCACGGCTACGCCTGCGTATTCCGACTGATCCCGACGGAGATCGCCTCGCTCGAGCAACTCGGCATTCCCCAAGTGGTGAAGCGGTTCGGTGAAACCCGGAGCGGGCTTGTGCTCGTCACCGGACCGACCGGATCTGGCAAATCAACGACGCTTGCCGCGCTCATCGACTACATCAACATCAACTTCTCGCGTCACATCATCACCGTCGAGGAGCCTATCGAATTCGTTCACAACAACAAGGCGAGTATCATCACCCAACGCGAGGTCCCGATCCAGACGCCGACCTTCGCGGACGGTCTGCGCGCCGCGCTGCGGGAGGATGCCGACATCGTCCTCGTCGGCGAGATGCGCGACCTCGAAACGATCTCCCTCGCCCTCACCGCAGCCGAAACCGGCCTTCTCGTGTTCGGCACTCTGCACACGAACAACGCACGCAAGACGGTGGACCGGATTATCGACGTCTTCCCCGCCGACCAGCAGTCGCAGATCCGAACCATGCTCGCCGCCTCCCTCCGCGGAGTGGTCGCGCAGCTTCTCATGAAGCGCTGCGACAGGCCGGGCCGCGTCGCAGTGAACGAGATCCTGGTCTCGACGCCCGCTGTCGGAGCGATCATCCGGGAGGGCGCGACGCAAAAGCTTCACGACGTCATCGTCGGAGGAAAGCAACTCGGCATGCAGTTCATGGACGACGCGATCTGGGACAAGCTCCGGGAAGGCATCGTCAGCCCGTTCGAGGCCTACATGAAGGCGATCGACAAGAAGCGGTTCAAAAACTACCTCCCTGAAGAAGAGGCCCACTACGGCGACATCACTGGAGCCGATCTTCAGGAAGCCACCTAGAATCACTCGCCGATCGGAGAATCATGGTCACGACCGAAGAGGCGCGCGAGATCATGCTTTCCATGCCGGAGGCAGCAGAAGGCGAGCACATGAATCATCCGGATTTCAGGGTGCGCAATAAGATCTTCGCGACGCTCTGGCCGGACGAATCGAAGGCTGTCGTCTTCCTGCCTACCGAAGATCACGGAGATCTTCTGGACGAACAGCCTGGCGCCTTCTCGACCAATGGCTGGTCGAAAAAGCATGGAGCACTCAATGTGCATCTCGATCACATCTCCGCCGACCAGTTCGGATCGCTCGTTCGCCAGTCATGGACGGGGACGGCTCCGCAGGCCCTCGTCGACGAGCACTCCGCGCGTTCCTGAAATCCGGGAAGAGGTGATTCAACGCTTCCAAGACAACCTTCACTGACTAGAGTCCTCCGATGTGCCTACCAATACGCTCGACACTTCTTGCCATGCTGCTTCTCACGCTCCGGACTGTCTCCGTCTCCGGTGCGGAGTTCCTCGTCGAAGCGGAGAGTTTCGAGAACCACGGCGGTTGGAAGCTGGACACCCAGTTCATCCACGAGATGGGATCACCCTACCTCCTCGCGCACGGCCTCGGTTCACCGGTGAAAGACGCGACGACCGAAGTTGAATTCCCTGCTACGGGAAAGTATCGCGTGTTTGTTAGAACGAAGGATTGGGTGGCGAGGTGGGGTGCCAAGGGCACGCCCGGAAAGTTCCAACTCGTCGTGAACGGCCAGCCTCTCGACACCGTGTTCGGAACCAATGGGGAGAAATGGCACTGGCAAGATGGCGGCTCCGTCACGATTTCGAAGACTCCAGCCAAGCTCGTCCTGAAGGATCTCACCGGCTTCGACGGACGGTGCGATGCCATTTATTTCACGACCGGAGCGGACGGCCCGCCGAAGGTTTCCGAGCCTCTCGCCGAGTGGCGCAGGAAAACGCTCGGGCTTCCGGCGTCGTCTGAGGACACCGGCCCCTACGACCTCGTGGTGATCGGCGGCGGATACGCGGGGATGGGAGCGGCGATCTCTGCCGCACGCTGCGGGTGCAAGGTAGCGCTGATTCAGAACCGCCCGGTCCTCGGGGGGAACGGATCTTCCGAAGTCCGTGTCTGGGCAATGGGCCACATCCGGCGGGGACGCTTTCCTCGCATTGGCGAAATCATCGAGGAGTTCGCCGACAAGGCGAAGAAATCGCCGGGCACCTATGAAGAATTCGGTGATGCAAAGAAAGAAGAGGTCGTGCGAGCGGAAAAGAACCTCGATCTGTTCCTGAACAACCACGCCTACCGCGTTGAAATGGACGGCAAGTCCGTCAAGGCGGTTCACACCTTCGATACGCGCACAAGCCAGCAGCGGAGGTTCCTTTCGAAGTTCTTCGTCGACTGCACAGGACACGCCACCATCGGGCATCTTGCTGGCGCCGACGCCGAAATGACGCCGAAGGCCCGCATGGGGATGAGCAACATGTGGCGATGGGAGAACGCGGAGACGGAGCAGACGTTTCCCGAGACGCCGTGGGCACTCGATCTCGAAATGAAGGATTTCCCCTACCCGCGCGACTTCCACGGGCAGTGGTTCTGGGAGAGCGGCTACGACAAGGATCCGCTCAGCGACGCAGAGGGCATCCGTGATTGGAATCTCCGCGCCGTTTACGGTGCCTTCAATGCGATGAAGAATCGCGACGGAGCCGACAAGCACAAGAATGCCCGGCTCACTTGGCTCGCCTTCATCGGGGGACCGCGGGAATCCCGGCGTCTCATGGGAGACGTTGTCCTCAACCAGGAAGACATCGTCTCCAAACGGAGTTTCCCGGACGGATGCGTCCCCAGCACGTGGTCCATCGACCTCCACTACCCGAAGAAGCAGTATGCGAAGAAGTATCCGGACAATCCATTCATCTCGATCGCCGAGCATGATCGTCGGATCGACCGGCAATACGGCTATCCTGTGCCCTACCGCTGCTTCTATTCCCGCAACGTCCCGAACCTCTTCATGGCGGGTCGATGCGTGAGCGTGACCCACGAGGCGCTTGGCACTGTCCGCGTGATGAAAACCTGCGGAATGATGGGAGAAGTCGTCGGCAAGGCCGCGTCGATCTGCATCAAGAACAAGTGCGCCCCGCGGGGAGTCTACGAAGACTACCTCAATGAACTGTTCGAACTGATGCAGCTACCCGGCAAAGCCTACCGCGCCACGGTGAAAGACCAGTTTATCATCCCTCCGGACGCGATGAAAAAGGCGGGGCCGCACGGACCGATCAGCGGGATCGATCCGGAGTCGCTCAAGGGCGTCGTCATCGATGACCGGGCCGCCCAGAAGAGTGGTAAGTGGAGCGGTGGAACCGGATTGAAGGGCTATTTCGGTCACGGCTACCTCTACGCGGGCAACAACACCGGAGCGAGCATCACCTTCGAAATGACCCCCGGGAAATCGGGCAAGTTCGACGTCCGGCTTGCCTACCTCTCACACGAGAACCGTGGCAAGACGGTGCCCGTCCGCATCACTCAGGGCAACTCCGTCACGGATCGCGAAATCGACATGACCAGGAAGGCGCCGCTCAAGCACGACCTCATCTCGCTCGGCACTTTCCAGTTTGAAGCCGGCCAACCCGCTCGGGTGACGATCTCCACCAAGAACGCCGGCGGCAACGCCCACGTCGACGCGGTGCAGTTCCTTCCGGTGAACTAGTCTGCCATGGCCGGCAGGACCGCCAGCGGATTCGTCCTTCGCGTGTTCCGCGTCGTGCTCCTCATCGCCATTGTCCTGCTTATACACTCGAAGCATCGGAGCTGGAAGAGCGAGCAGGCGTTCCAATCGGGCGGCAGCATCGAAGTCGGCCTCGAAACGATCCGCGCCTTCTACCCGACGGCCGAACGCATCACTGCCGACAACCGCGTGCTCGGCGGCAACGATACCGAACTCGGGCGCATCGTGCAGACGTCGCCCGCGAGTGACGACATCATCGGTTACTCTGGCCCGACGAATGCCCTCATCGCGTTTGGTGCCGATGGAAAAGTTCTCGGCGTGCGCATTCTCTCGACGGGCGACACTCCGGAGCATCTGGCGGACGTCGTCGCCGATCCGCAATTCCTCAATTCGTGGAACGGCCTCACCTGGGAGGCACTGGCAGACCCGCGCGAAATCGATGGTGTCACGGGTGCAACCTTGACTAGCCTAGCCATCGCCGAGGGTATCCTGCGCCGCGCAGGCGGCGATGCGCCCTCGTTCCGGTTTCCCAAGCCGCCGGATCTCGCAGAAGCACAGATTCTATTCGCGGAAGCCGAATCGATTGCCGAACTCCGACTGGGGCTGTTTGAGATTCGAGATGGATCGAAGACGGTGATTGGTCACCTCGCCCGAACGTCTCCGATGAGCGACAACCTGATCGGCTATGGTGGCCCCAGCGATGTGCTCATCGCCCTCGACGCGAGCGGCAACACGATCATGAAAGTCGCCATTCGTGATTCGTTCGACACCGAGTCCTACGTCAACAACGTCCGCAGCGACACTTACTTCATGGAGATCTTCAACGGGAAGACGCTGACGGAGTTGGCGGAATCCGAACCGAGGGACCACGATATCGAAGGCGTGTCCGGCGCGACGATGACGAGCATGAGCGTCGCCGATGGCATTTTTGAAACCGCCCGGCTGCTGGCAACCGCCCCGGATCGCACCGGTAGGGTCTTCTTTTCCGCCGCAGATGTCAGCACGGGATTGATCATCGTCGCAGCGATCATCATCGCCTTCACAAGGAGACTTCGCGCCAGCAAGCGGCTGCGATGGGTGTTCCAAATCGTTCTTGTCGTTTGGCTCGGCCTCATCAACGGCCACCTGCTCTCGCAGGCTCTTTTCGCAGGCTGGGCGCAGAACGGCATTGCATGGAAGTTCGCTCCGGGGCTGATCCTGCTTTCGATTGCCGCGTTGGTGATCCCGCTCGCCACAAAACGCCAGATCTACTGCCATCACATCTGCCCCCACGGAGCCCTGCAACAACTCGTCATGCCGAAAAAGCGACGTCGCAGCCCTCCCGAACGTCTCGCAGTTATTCTGCGGCTGATCCCGTGGCTCCTCCTCGCTTTCGTCATCGTGGCGGCCATGCTGCACCTGAAGGTCAATCTCGCGGGTATCGAACCATTCGATGCCTACGTATTCAGGACTGCGGGAATCGCGACCATTGTCATCGCAATCGTCGGCCTTGTGGCGGCGCGGTTCATTCCGATGGCCTACTGCAAGTATGGCTGCCCCACTGGTGCCGTTCTCGACTTTCTCTGGGCCCACGGACGGCCTGACAAGTTTTCGCGCCGAGACATCGCCGCCGTCGCCCTGCTCGCGTTGGCGGTCGTCCTGCGGTGGCTGAGCCCATGACACGCATTGCCATACTCGCGATCTCCGTGCTCGGAGTTTCGTGCGACAAGCCGGAACCGGAGAAACCCGTCCTCCGTGGCGAAGCGATGGGCACAACTTGGTCCGTAAAGTTCAGAGAGCCCCAAACTGCAGTCTCCCAATCCCACATCACGGAAATCATCGAAGCGATCGAGGCTGAGGCTTCCCACTGGCGGGAGGATTCGTTCGTTTCGAAGTTCAACAAATCGATCTCGACGGAACCGGTCCCCTGCCCAGCGCACATCGCCGCGATGATCGAGCACGCCCAGAAACTCCATGAAGAAACCGATGGTGCGTTCGACATCACCGTGGCTCCCTTTGTCGATCTCTATGGATTTGGCCCGCCCGGTTCTCAAGAGTCGGCCGGAATGATCAATCTCGTCGGCTCGAAGCATCTCATCCTCACTGAAACAAACGGCGTGTACATGCTCGCGAAATCCATCAAACCATTGCGCATCGATCTCTCCGCCCTCGCCAAAGGCTACGCCGTCGACAGAATCGCCGACGCCCTCGACAAACTCGGCATCGACGGCTACCTCATCGAATTCGGTGGCGAACTGCGCGGTCGAGGAGACCGGTGGAAGATTGGCATCGAGGAGCCCGATCCCGGTTCCAAAGGCAAGATCAGCCGGACATTCAACCTGAAGGACCAATCGATCGCGACTTCCGGGACCTACCGCCTGTTCAAGAAAACGCAGAAGCGATCGCATCTCATCGATCCGCGCACCGGCGCTCCGATCCGGCATGACTGCCCCGCCGTCACCGTGATTGCCGATACCTGCATGGAGGCCGACGCGCTCGCCACGGCGCTCATGATTCTCGGTCCTGACGATGGCTCCACGTTTGCGCAGACGCACGGTGTTCATGCTGTTTTCGCCAACCAGAATTGAACAACCTGCGAACCTGGGCGACAGATAGGCATGCGTGTGCTCGTCCCGCTGCTCCTTCTCGTGCTCTCCACGCACGCTTTCGGAGAAGGCCCCACGAAGATCCATCTCTTCATCGCGCTCTGCGACAACCTCACCCAAGGAATCCAACCAGTAGGCGCGAAAATCGGCAACGGAGACGATCCCGACAATAATCTTTATTGGGGATGCTCGGATGGCGCGGGTCGGGTGTTTCCGCGCAGCAAGCTCTGGAAACAAATCGAAGTGCAGAAGGACGTCTCGGACACGCTCCTCCGTCGCGCGATCCACCGCCACAAGGCAACTGGTGCCATCCTTGTCATCGATGCCTACCGGGGGAGTGCCATCAAGCAATGCGTCACCGATTTTCTCCGCTCTTCTGAAGGCATATTCATTCCTAAGATCGGACTAGGAAACGGCGAGCAACCAAAGGCGTTCGGGGCCGAATCGGATCTCATCGCCTACATCGGGCACAATGGACTGATGGAGTTCCACGTTCCCAGACTGGCAAAGAAAGTTGGAGCCCAAGCGAAACCCGAACGAGATGCCATCGTCCTTGCGTGCGTGAGCGACAGGTACTTCAGCGAACGCCTCGCCAAGACGGCTTCGCGTCCGGTTCTGATGACATCGCAGCTCATGTATCCCGGAGCGTTCCTCCTGCACGACGCGCTCGAAGGCTGGCTCCACGACGAGAATCCCGCAAAGATTCGAGATCGCGCGGCGCGAGCTTATGTGAAGAACCAGAAGATCTCGTTCAAAGCTGCACGGGGGATCTTCGCGACGCTCGACTAGAGTTCCAGTGACCCGAGCGCCTCCGCGGAATCGGCCGCGACCACGCGTGTGCCCTTGCGGATCCGGCTCATCAATCCCGCCAGCACCCCACCGGGGCCGAACTCGAGAAAGAGGGCGTTCCCTTCATCCAGAAGCAGTTCCATCGACTCCGACCAACGCACGGAACCCGTCACCTGGTGCGCAAGCGAATCGCGGATCTCGTCCGCTCCCGATACCGCCTTGGCGAGGTAGTTCGAAATCACCGGAATCTCGGGAGAACTTATCTCGAGGTCTGCGAGTTCCAGCGCCAATTGATCCTGCGCACTCTGCATGAGCCGCGAATGGTAGGCACCCGCGACCTGCAGCTCCCTGCCCATGCGAATGCCCGCATCTCGAGCACCGCCAATCGCCTTCTCGATCCCCTCCTTGCTCCCCGACAGAACGATTTGCCCGGGCGCGTTGAGATTCGCCACATCGACATCCACCTCCTGCGCAAGCGCGCGCACCTGTTCCTCGGTGCCGCCGATCATCGCGGCCATGCTCCCGCCATTCTGCTCGCAGGCCTCTTCCATCAGCTCGCCACGTTTTGCGACGAGCTTCAGCCCGCTCTCGAAATCGAATGTTCCCGCTGCGGCATGAGCGGTGAATTCCCCGAGTGAGAGTCCTGCGGCTGCCGAGAACTCGAGGTCGGGGTGCTTTTCCCGGAGAACGGCAAGACACGCGAGACCATGAGCATACAACGCGGGCTGACAGCGGGACGTCCGCGTCAATTCGTCGATCGGCCCCTCGAACATCACTGTGCTGAGCTCGAAATCGAGAACGCCATCCGCACGCTCGAACAGTTCCGCGGCCACCGGATAGGCCTCCGCGAGATTCTTGCCCATACCCACCACCTGGGCACCCTGTCCGGCGAATAGTAGTACGGCTTTCTTTCTCATGGGTTAGTTGGCAGGACGGAATCCTTGAAGGAAGTCGACCTGTTCCGCAACCGTCTTTTTCAGAAGTTCTTCCGCTCTCGCCATGGCGTCGGCTTCCGACACGCGCGGTCCGCTGATCGCGAAGACGCCGTCAAAGATCTGGTCCAAGGCGTCCCGGTCCGTGGCCCTGCCGCAGAAAGCAACGACAGGCCTGCCAAGTTCACGCGCCATTTTCGCCACTCCGCCGGGCCCCTTTCCCATGAGCGTCTGAGCGTCCAGGCTCCCCTCGCCCGTGATGACGAGATCCGCCGCCGCGATCGCATCCCTCAAACCGACCAAATCGGCGACCAATTCGAACCCGGACTGCAACTCGGCTCCGCAAAAACTCAGCAGCCCGAATCCCAGGCCACCCGCCGCACCTGCGCCGGGCTCATCCCGGTAATCCACTCCGAGGTCGCGTTCGACCAGATCGGCAAGGTGAGCCAACCGCTCCTCGTGCTTCTCCATCTCCTCGTCCAAAACTCCCTTTTGAGGTCCATAGACGCGCGTCGCGCCTTGTTCACCGAGCAACGGATTCTCAACATCGCACGCCACCACGATCTCGGGGATGGCCTCGGTCGCTCTGACAATGCTTTCTACGTCCGCAAGCTGCTCCGGCAAGCGCTCCAGACGGTGGCCATCGCCGTCGATAAAGCGGAAACCAAGCGCCTGCGCCATCCCGGTTCCACCATCGTTCGTGGCGCTACCACCGATGCCGACGATAATCTTCTCCGCACCGGCATTCATCGCGGCCCGGATCAGCTCGCCGGTTCCCTCGGTCGATGCACGCCATGGATCCCGTTCGCTCTCTGCAAGTCTCGCCAACCCCGATGCTTCGCTCATCTCTAACAATGCCAGCCTCCGTCCGTTGGAAATGGCCAAGCCGAATCCGGCCGTTACTTCGCGCCCGAGCGCATCGTGCACGTTGACTTCGCGCCATTCGCCACCCATGGCCTCGCAGAGAACGCCCGCGGTCCCGTCCCCACCGTCGGCGATGGGCATGCATTTTGCCTCGAACGCTGTTCCCAAACCTTCCGCAATAGCTTCTGCGGCTTCGGCAGCTTTCAGCGATCCCTTGAACTTGTCTGGCGCGACAAGAACACGCATCACGGAAGAGACTCCGTCGGGCTTCTGCCGACCACGAGGACAAGGAGAAATTGAACGCAGATCAACACGGAAGCGAATCCCAGATGCAGAACCTGAAACACGCGTGGCAATCCGAAATAGGCAAGCGCGATCCCGTAGACGATCTGCAGGACAACGAGCACGAAAATGATCCGCGTTGTCCTGTTGACCGCCTGCGGCAGCGCCACACGCAAGCTCTTCCAGAATAGAAAGCCTGCGCAGATCAGCACCAACCATGAGAAGGAGCGATGCACGTGGTCGACAAAGCCAACCGACGCGATCCACTCCGACCTCGGCGCGGACGCCGTCTCGCCCTTCGCCTCCGCGTGCTCGAAGGCATGCAGTGCCTCGCGTACTTGCGATCCCAAGACGACCTGAACGACGGTTAGGGCAAACAGCAAGACCGCGAGTCTCCTGAACAAAGTCCGCGTCTCCTCATCGAGCCTCGAATCGAAATACTCATCAACTGCCCGAAAAGCAATCCACAGCAGCAGCGCCATGAGCACGATCGCTGCCACCAAATGAAGGGTGATCATTCCAGGCTTGAGTTCCGATCGCACCACCACGCCGCCCAGCCATCCTTGGAATGCGACGAGCAGAAACGCCGCCAGCGACCCCCAGAAGATCGGCGGCTTGGATTTTCGATAGCGGAACGAAAGCACGAAAGTCGCGAAAACGAACAGGCCGATGACCACTCCGATGAGTCGATTGATGTACTCGGTCCACATCTTGACCGCATTGAACTCGCTCACGAAGTGCTTCTTATCGTGATGTCCCGCATAGAACCGTCTCCCATCCTCATCCGTTTCCCCGGGGATCTGCTCTACCGTCGCCGGTGGCCACCATTTTCCCCAACACTTCGGCCAGTCCGGACAACCCAATCCGGAGCCGGTCGCCCGGACGATCCCGCCCACGAAGATCAGCAGGATGGTCGCGATCAGCGTGGCGATGGCGGTTTTCTGGAAGGCGTTGAGTCGCTTCATGATCAGTCCTCAAAGGATACGCAAAGGAGCACCCAAGCGGATCAATAGTCCCGTCGCCCAACGCCCTCCAGCCTTTTCTATCAGCGGAAATTTCGCCATTGCCAAGCTCATCGAAAGTCGTTTAACCTCCGCTGATTATCCTCTGCCGGGTATTATTGACGCGGCAAGACACGAACTCTCTAAACCACCAACACACACGAAATCCCATGGACGAACAACAAAACAGCAACCGTATGCGCCTGCTCTGGGCGGGGTTCTTTGCCATTCTAGCAGCGGGGGTTGGCTTCGGTGTGCGGGGGGGGCTTTTCAATACGTGGGCCGAGACTTTTGGCCTGAACGGGCAGCAGCTAGGTGACATCAGCCTGGGCGCCGGGTTCATCAGTTTCTGTTTCGGGATTATCATCGGTGGGATCGTTGTCGACAAACTTGGCTACGGAAAGCTGGTGCTGGCCGCGTTTGCCCTGCACGTGATCTCGGTCCCTGTGACCTTCATGGCAAAACCCGGGATGGATGCCTCGACGGCATACCTTTGGCTCTACTGGGGCACCTTCCTCTTCGGCCTGGCCAACGGCACGCTGGAAGCGGTGGCCAACCCACTGGTCGCGACGCTGTTCCCGAAAAACAGGAACCACTATCTGAATCTCCTCCACGCCTCGTGGCCGGCTGGCCTCGTGCTCGGGGGAATGATCGGATGGTGGCTCGGAGGTAATCTCGATTGGGGATGGAAATCCCAGCTCGCCCTCTATCTGATCCCGACCGTCGGCTACGGCGTGATGTTTTTCGGCCAGAAGTTCCCGAAATCGGAAGCCAGCGCGAAGGGCCTGCCGCTCGGAGAGATGTTCAAGGACGTGGGGGTCCTCGGAACGGCGATCGTGTCCGTTATGCTCTACTTTTTCATGAAGGGTTCGGTCTTCGGGGGCCTGATGAAGCTGGAGGCCGTGCCGGCAGGAATCTGCTCGGCGCTCGTAGCCGGAGCTTTGTTGGTCTGGGTCGGCATCATCACGAAGGGCGCAGTTGGTCACTGGCTTCTCATCCTGCTCTTCCTCCTGCACGCACTGATCGGAAGCGTGGAACTGGGAACAGACGGTTGGATTCAGAACATCACTGGGGCAATCCTGACGGAGAACCAAGGCAAGATCCTCTTCGTATTCACCTCACTGACGATGTTCCTGCTACGCTTCTGCGCGCACTTCATCGAGACAAGGATCGGCCTGAATCCGGTGAGCCTGCTCTTCACCTGTTCCATACTCGCGTGTCTCGGCCTCAACCTAGTGAGCGCGGTGTCCACCTTCGGGCCAGCGCTCGGCGCCCTCCTCGTCTACGCGGTCGGTAAGACCTTCTTCTGGCCCACCATGCTGGCCGTCGCTTCCGACCGCTTCCCGCGCACGGGGGCGATCGCGATCAGCTTCATGGGCGGGATCGGCATGCTTTCCGTCGGTCTGCTCGGTGGACCGGGTCTCGGCTATGCCAAGGACCGTTTCTCCGCCAACGAGTTGAAGACCGAAGACACCGCCCTCTACGAAGAGTGGAAGAGCACGGGCGACGCCAGCTCGTTTCACGGTATGGGCGCCATCCAGCCGATCGATCCCAAGCGGCTGGAAGCGGCCAAGAAGAACGAGAATCCCACCGCCGAGGAAAAGACGGTGGTGGAGGCGGATATTCGCGGAAACCGAAAGACGCTGCGTCTCGATTCGCTGATTCCCGCCGTGATGGCGATCGGCTATCTCTTCCTGATGATCTACTTCCGCAGGATCGGGGGCTACAAGGCGCTGGCGATCGACGAGGATTATATTACGAAAGGCGAAGCCCTCAAGACGGGCGAAGGCTAGCCGATTTCTTTTACAACCGCTAACTCGACCTCAAGTTAACGCCAGGCGGCCCCGGGAGACCGGGGTCGCCTGCTTGTTGCCCCTTCGCCATTGACTCCCCACATCAATCGCGATTGAATGCGCCCATGAAGCCCAGACATCTCATTGCGTGCCTCCTCGTTTTGCTTGCAACGACTGCGCACGCCCAGAACGCGATCTCGCTGACCAAGGGAGATTCAAAAATCACGGTGAAGATCGGAGACGAGTTCTTCACGGAGTATCTCTACGGGAAAGAGCGTTCGAAGCCGATCCTCTATCCCATTCACGCTCCGGGCGGAATCCGCATGGTGCGGAACCATCCGATCGCCAAGTCCGCAGAGGACCAACCAGTCGAAGCCAAGGATCACCCGCACCACGAGTCGCTCTGGTACACCCACGGGGACGTCAACGGCATCAGTTTCTGGCACATTGGCAAGGGCAAGATGGGCACCATTGTGCAGAAGAAACTGGTGAAGGCGGAGGGCGATACCATTGTCTCGAAAAACGACTGGATCAGCCCGAAAGGCGAGGTCCAATGCAGCGACGAGACGACGATCACCTTTGGCACAACTGAAGGTGCCCGCACTATCGACTACACGGTCACGATCCACGCCTCGAGCGGCGATGTGACGTTCGGGGACACCAAGGAAGGTTCGATGGGAATCCGCACCCATCCCAACCTGCGTCTGAGAAACGGCAGCGGCGTGACCACGGCCAATGGAAGCGCCTTGAACAGCAACGGCGAGAAAGGCAAGGGCATCTGGGGCAAGAATGCCGCGTGGGTCGCCTACTGGGGCAAAGTCGACGACAAGCCGGTGGGCCTGGGGATTTTCGATCACCCGTCGAATCCGAGGCATCCCACCACATGGCACGCCCGCGACTATGGACTCATTGCCGCGAATCCGTTTGGGCTCAGCAACTTCCAAGGAAAAAAGCGAGGTGCGGGGAACATGACGATCAAGAACGGAGAGAGCGTGACCTTCAAATACCGCTTCGTCTTCTACGCGGGTGATCCGGAATCCGCTGGCGTCGGCAAGATGTACGACGCGTGGGCCAAGAAATAACCCCTCTTCGCGTTGAAACTCCGCACGTCCGTCATCGGCAGCTATCCCTTTCCTTCGTGGTTGGAGTTCGCCTCCCAGCATCTCGAGGAATTCGGATCGGCGGACATCGCCGAAATGCAGGATGATGCGGCGGCGGTCGCCATCCAAGACCAACTGGCCGCCGGTCTCGATGTCATCACCGACGGAGAGCAGACGCGATTCGACTTCAATCTCTCCTTCTACGGATTCATCAATGGCATCGCGCTGGAACCGGCATCGCCGCGGCGATTCGGACCTCCCGCCCACGATCAGCGCGGCAAACACGAGATCACCGGCGAACTCACAGCGCCGAAGGGACTCGGTGCCGTCGAGGAATACGAACGCCTCAAGCGACTCGCGCCCTCGGATGGCCCCACGCTCAAGATGAGCGTTCCGGGTCCGTTCACCATGAGCGGACGTCTCCTCCCGAACGATCAATACCACGATCGCTATGCCATCACCGAGGCGCTGCTTCCGATCGTTCGCAAAGAACTCGAAGACCTCGTCGCGGCCGGATGCAAGGAGATCTGCGTCGATGAGCCCTCGATGAGCTGCTACGGCTACAAGGAGGACACGAAGCGCTTCGTCGACATCTTCAATCGGACCATCGAACCGGTGGTCGGCAAGACACGTCTCTGCACGCACCTTTGCTTCGGCAACTACAAGGGACACGCCGTCGGCTATCGCCGCTACGCTCCCCTCTTCCCGGACTTTCTCGATCTCAAGGTCGACGAGCTCCATCTCGAGATGGCGAGCCGCGAGTACGCCGAACTGGAAGCGATCGCCCCGGTCGCGGAAAAAATGGACGTCGCCGTAGGCGTGATCGATGTGAAGAGCTACTTCATCGAGCCGGTCGACTTCCTCGCCGATCGGATCCGGCAGTGCCTCGAATTCGCTCCAGCGGATCGTCTCGTGCTCGCGCCCGACTGCGGCCTCTCGCAAACCGCCCGCTGGGCGGCAAAGCAGAAGCTCGCGAACATGGTGGCGGCAGCGGAAATGGTCCAGGCCGAACTATGAAGTCCGCATTCCGGAAAGACGGCGAACTCCTCGCCGAGATCCGATCCGCACAATCATCACCGGACAAGGCGCACGTCTGGTGGCTGGGACAGAGCGGATTTCTCGTCACCTGGGGCAACGAGTTCCTGTTGTTCGACCCGTATCTCTCCGATTCCCTGACGCGAAAGTATGCCGACACCGACAAGCCGCACGTCCGCATTACCGAGGAGGTGATCAATCCCAGTGAACTCGACATGCTCTCGGTGGTGACCTCTTCACACAATCACACCGATCACCTCGATGGCGAAACTCTTCAGAAACTCGAAGCCGCGAATCCTCGCCTTCGACTTGTGCTGCCCGCCGCCAATATCGATTTCGCGAAGGACCGTTTGGGGACTGAATCGACGATCGAGATGGTCGGTCTGGACGAGGGGGAATCGCAAGGCGTCGGGGCCTTCGAGTTTCACGGAATCTCAGCCGCGCACAACGAGGTGAGCCGCGACGCCGAGGGTCGGTGCGAATTCATGGGCTTCGTCGTGAAGTTCGGGCCGTTCCGCATCTACCACAGCGGGGACACGCTCTGGCACGACAGGCTTGTCGGGCAGGTGCTCCCGCATGCTCCCGATCTGGCGCTGCTTCCCATCAACGGAAACAAGCCCGAACGCCGAGTCGCCGGCAACATGAACGGCATGGAAGCCGCCGCGTTCGCGAAGGCCGTCGGCGCGAACATCGTCGTCCCCTGCCACTACGACATGTTCGAGTTCAACACCGAATCGCCGGACGAATTCGAAGCCGCATGCCAGCGGCTCGGTCAGAAGTTCACGACACTTCGAAACGGAGAGTCACTGGTTCTTTCGAAAGCATGAGCGAAGCGAATCCGTACGAGATTCCGACTCTGGAACTCGATTCCGTTCACGTATGGATCCTTCGGATTCCCGAGGACTTGGAGACAAGGACTGTCTTTCCGGAGAGCAAGGACGCGCTCGTGATCGAACGGCGCATCCTCAACGCCGAGGAACAGAAAAGGGCGGACGCCTTTCGCTTCGAATCGGACGAGGCGCGCTTCACGTGGTGCCGCTCCGCGTTGCGCCGCCTCATTGGCGGATACCTGAAGATCGATCCCTCCGAGGCCCGGCTCGACGAGGGGCCATTCGGAAAACCATGGTTGAGCCGCCCGGATCGCGCCCTTCGCTTCAATATTTCCCACACGCCGGGCCTGGGCGTGATTTCAATCTCCAGAACGATCGAGACCGGTATCGATGTCGAGAGCAGTGTCCGTTCGATTCGGGACAGGGAACTCATTCCAAGATGCTTCACCGAACGCGAACAGCGCCAGATCGAAGCGGATGAATCGACCTGGCAGGATATGTTCTTCCGATTCTGGACCGCCAAGGAGTCCCTCATGAAAGCGACGGGACTGGGCCTCTCGATCGATCCACGCAAGATCGAGGTGACGCTTCCCGTGTCGGCGGAAACTTCTGGAGCATTCTCGACCAGCAGTGACCGCGTGACGGCGACCGACTGGATCCTGCACGAACTCCCCGACGCCCCACCCTACCGAATCGCTCTCGCCACTCCCCCATCTGTCGTGAAGGAGAACATCGAGGTGCGCAGTGCGAACTGGCCTCTTGCGACGTAGCGGTCAGATCACAAAGCCTCTGCGGCTTCCCGGACAATGCGCTCCGTGGTCGCCCAGTCGATGCACTTGTCCGTGATCGAACATCCGTAGGCGAGCGCCGACTTGTCGTCAGTCAGCTTCTGGTTCCCTGCTTCCAGATTGCTTTCCAGCATCGCACCAATGATCTCCATATTCCCGGCGCGGCGCTGCGCGATCACGTCAGCGAACACCGTCGGCTGGTTTTCGTGATCCTTTGCGGAATTGTCGTGACTTGCGTCGATCATGATCGCCCTTCGCAGTCCGGCCTTCTCGAGTTCTGATGCTGCAGTCGCGACCTGATCCGCATCATAGTTCGGTCCATCCTCGCCACCGCGAAGGATGATGTGGCAGTGGGGATTGCCTTTCGTCGTGACGGCCGACGCGATCCCCTGCGGGCTCACTCCGAGAAACGTCTGCGGCTGGGTCGCTGCCTTGATCGCATTCACCGCCGGCGTCAGCGAACCGTTAGTCGCGTTCTTGAAGCCAAGCGGCATCGACAAACCGGATGCCATCTGACGATGAGTCTGCGACTCCGTCGTCCGCGCGCCGATGGCGGACCAGCAAATCAGGTCGGCAATATACTGCGGCGTGATCGGGTCGAGTAGCTCCGTCGCGGTGGGCACACCGAGATCGATGACATCTCGGAGAAACTGGCGCGCCATTCCGAGTCCCTTGGGAATATTGTGCGTGCCGTCGAGTTCCGGGTCCATGATCAGTCCCTTCCACCCAACGGTCGTCCGCGGCTTCTCGAAATAGACGCGCATGACAAGGAACAGCTTTTCCTTCACCTCTTCGGCAAGAGCGACGAGTCGCTCGGCGTATTCGTGCCCGGCCTCGATGTCGTGGATCGAGCAGGGCCCGACAACGAGAAGCAGGCGTTCGTCGTCTCCGAAGATGATATTCTGAATATGCTCCCGCGCACCCGCGACGAAAGCGGCCTGCGCTTCGGTGCGCGCAATTTCGTGGCAGAGCAAGGCGGGTGCTGGCAGCGGGACGTTTTCGGCGACATTGACGTCGCTCACGCGCGCGGATTCTGACTGAACGCTCATTGCAGATCAATCGACAGTGGCGGGGCGGACCTCCTCGATTGGTGGCGTTGTCACGCCGCCACCGTTCGCCGTCGCCACCGGTTTCGCGGCGGGCGGACCGTTGGCTTCCGCCGCGTCGGCCTCCGTGCCCGTCTCGGAAGGTGGACCGTCGTTAGTCCCTTCCACCGGCTCGACGGGGATCGCCTCCGGCGGCCCGCCGTCGGGAGCCCTCTCCACTTCCGGTGCCGTGGTGACGGAAGTCGACCCGTTGGATTCCGTTTCCGGCGATTCCGTTTCCTCGTTCTCGGAAGGGTCTGTCACCTCGCTGGGCTCGGTCCCTTCGCTGGGCTCGCCCACGAGTTCTGGATCCGGGGTCGTCGGCGGCACAGCCGGTGCCACTGGAGTGTTCTCCGGCAAGTTCGTATTCTTCTCCACGTTCTGCTGGTAGAGATCGTAGATGAACCAAGCCGCTGCCGTCCCCACGCTCAAAAAGAAGAGCACGCTCAGGATAGTCTTCCATGGAAACCAATCCCAGCTGAAGTCCCAACCCCGACCAAACTCCTTGATCTCCTCCCGCGTCATCTGACCCTGGAGGTATGTCGTCTCGCCACGAGCACCCGCGGCTTCGCCCAGCTCGTTCAGAAACTCCGAAGCATCCACTTCGAGGTAGCGGCTGTACATCTTCAGAAAGCTCTTCGCGTAGACGAGATTGGGGAAGTGAGAGTAGTCGTCGTTCTCGAGATAACGAACGATGTTCGCGGGAATGCGGGTGCGGTGCGCCACGTCCTCAACCGACAGTTCCTGCTGCTCGCGAGCCTGCGCGAGTTGCTTTCCTACGGTGTTGGCCATCGATGCAGTGGAAATCTTGAAGACATCTCGAAGACCCGGCGGCGCAAACATGCCGTCGCAGCGAACACCAGCCGGTCCCCGCATCATCGACGAATCGCTTGCGATGCGCAAACCTATTCGCTGAAATCGACCAGAATCTCGCGTGGCTTCGCTCCGTCACCGGGACCGATGATTCCTCGCATCTCGAGGATGTCCATCATCCGCGCCGCGCGAGTGTATCCGAGCCTCAAACGCCGCTGAAGGAGAGACGTCGATGCACGCCTCTCCGTCTCGATGACTTCGAGACACTTCTCGATGATTTCCTCGTCCTCGTCCGAGACTTCCTCGTCGCAATCCGCGTCCCCACTCAGAGACTCCTCCATGTCCGGCTCGAACCGGGGATCGCCCTGCTCGGCACAGAACTTCACCAGCCCGAGCGTCTCCTGATCCGAGATCAGTGCACCCTGGGCGCGGGTCAGCTGCGAAACACCGGGAGGGAGATAGAGCATGTCGCCCTTGCCGACCAGCTTTTCCGCACCCTTCGAATCGAGAATGACCCGGCTGTCGAGCGACGACGAAACTTGGAAGGCGATTCGCGACGGAATATTCGCCTTGATGATTCCGGTGACCACGTCGGCACGTGGGGTCTGTGTCGCGATGATGAGGTGAATGCCCACCGCGCGGGCCTTCTGGGCGATGCGTGCGATCAGGCCCTCCACATCCGCCGGCGCGGTCTGCATCAGGTCCGCCAACTCATCAATGATCACCACGATGTATGGAAGTCGCTCGGGAATCTTCTCCCCGTCATCCTCGACGGACTCCTCGGCCGGAGCCGCATCGGACGCCCCGTCGAACTCCATCGACGGAGAAATCTGCACCGCATGCGTGGTGAGGATCTCCTTGCTGCTCACTGCAGGAGTCACCGCTTCCGCTTCCTCTTCCTCTTCGTACTCCTCTTCAACCTCGACATACTCCCACTCCTCGTCTTCATCGCCCCCGCCATCATCAGAACCAAACGCGCTTCCCGGCTCCTCCTCATCTTCGTCTACGTATTCGTAGACGTATTCCCATTCCTCATCCTCGTCTCCCTCGGCGGTCTCTTTGCCCTCAGCGCCTTCGTCGGTCTCGTCCACGAACTCCTCCTCTTCTTCGTATTCGGCGTCCGCCGCGCCCTCCTCCGGCTCGTCGAAGTTGAACTCGGGATGTTCGTCGTCTTCCGCCCCCTTCTTCGATCCCTTCGCCGTCGCGCCGTCGTCCGTCTCGCGGCCGTTGAAACCCTCGAAATTCCGGACATTGACCTCCGCAAAGAGACGATAGCGACGCTCCATCTCGTTCACCACCCAGCGCAGTGCCACCAGCACCTTCTTTGGGTCGGTCACCACGGGAACGATGAGGTGCGGCAGTGAATTGTACATCTGCATCTCCACCACTTTCGGATCGACCATGATGAAGCGCAGCTCATCGGGCGTGAACCGGAAGAGAATACTCGCAATGATCGAATTGATGCAGACACTCTTGCCAGCGCCGGTGGCTCCCGCGACAAGCAGGTGCGGCATCCTTGCAAGATCGCCGACGATGGTGTTTCCGTAGACGTCCTTGCCCAGCGCCAGCGGAATCTTGTGCTTCGCCTCGGAGAACTCGGGATCTTCGAGAAGCTCCCGGAGCTGCACAATGATCTTGTCGGAGTTCGCAATCTCGATGCCGACGGTGTCCTTGCCGGGGATGGGTGCGAGAATGTTGATGCGTTCCGCTTTCGTCGCCCGCGCGATGTCCGCCTCCAGTTGAGTGATACGACTCACCCGCAATCCCGCACTCGGATAGATCTCGTAGCGCGTGATCGTCGGACCGCGGGTGATGTCTCCCGCGCTCACCTTGATTCCAAACGACCCCAAGGTGTCGATGATCACGTTCTGGGTGTGGAGAAGGGAGTTCCGATCGGCGGGAGTCGAACCGTCCTCGGTATCGAAATCGAGAAGCTCGAATTCGGGCAGTTCGTAGTCGGGAAAGCTGATCTCATCGACGCTGCTGCCGTAACTCGCTTCATTTTCCCCTTTCTTCGGTTTGTTCCGCTTGAGCACCTCGGCCAGAGATGGCTTGGGAGAACCTTCGGCAACGGCCGCACGCCTGACCGAAGCATCGATGATCTTCGGCTCGGGCAGTTCCGGTTCGATGGACTCCGCTTCGGCCTCCTCTTCGGCGACTTCGGGTTCGCCCACCTCCGCTTCCGTTTCGGCAAGCGGCAGTTCATTTTCGAGCGCTTCCTTGGCCTCGCTGCCTTCCTCCGGCTGCTTCGCCCGGACTTTCCGACCACCCGCCGTGTTCTTGTTCTTGTTCTTGTCCTTCTCGTTCTTCTTGCGCTCAGCCTCGAGCTGCTTCTCGAGTTTCTTCTGCTCTCGCTCGAGTTTTTTACGCTGGCGCTCAAGACGCTCGGCCTCGGTAGCGGCGGCCAGTTTCCGCTCCTCTCGGGCATCCACGTAGTCGAGGAAGCCATTGCGGCACATAACCCCGAAATGAATCGGGTGAAAGCCCGTCACCATGACCACGCTCGCGAGGTAGACAATGAGCATGAGAACCGCAGCCCCCACGCCGCCAATCACCCCAACGAGGATCGACCCGCCGAGAATGCGCCCCATTCCACCACCGGCACCCGGAATATTGTAGATGTCATGCCACGCCTGGAAGAACGCGCCTTGGAAATGAAGGAGGCAGGCGCCGGAAATCACGAGCGCCGCGAATCCGATCATCCCCCGTTTCGAGATCCGGGCTTCGAAGAAGAAACGGGCCAATCCGAACCAGATCATCCCTGTGGGAATCAAATAGGCGGCGGCCCCGAAAATGAAATAGGTGTAGCCGGCGATGATCGCCCCCACCGGTCCGATGAAGTTGTTGATCGGATCCGCAGGTGTGTCGAGTCGACTGAAGCCAACCCAGCTCGGAAGGTCGTCCGGCGTGTACGAGATCAAGGCGAGGAACAGCAGGAGCCCGAACCCCAACATCGATATCGCCATCATGTCCGCATTCGGCGGTGCCTCGCTTCGCAGTGTTGTCTTGCTCTTCGCCCCTCGGGTCTTTCTGCGGGAATTGGCCATGTATGTTGCTGAATCTGAAAAGCGCCTCGACAATCGTGCCGAGCACCGGATGGACACACCTCCGGCGAGCTTTCACCGTAGCGTGACAAACCCAAATATTCAATGAATATCTGGAAATTCTGATATTTAATACATTTTAAACTTTGTCCCGCAATCTGCTCATCGTCTTCCTGAAGAATCCGATCCCCGGTCAGGTGAAGACACGGCTCGCGACAACTGTCGGAAACGACGAAGCGGCGAGGATCTATCGCGAGCTTGTCTTGGCCGTTTTCGGGAATCTCAAGGGAATCGATGCGGACGTTGAGATCCATTTCGAACCGGCTGGAGCCGAGCCGGAAATCCGCGATTGGCTCGCACCTCTGCTTGGTGAGGCCAACGTCAGGGCGCGGTATTCTTCCCAGCTCGGCGGGGACCTAGGGGAACGTCTTTCCAACGTGATCAGCCGCTCATTCGAGGCGGGATACCAAAAGGTCGCCGCCATCGGGACAGACTGTCCGGACATCGCGCCACCAATCCTCGAAGAGACATGGGACGCGCTCGACCACGACGACGTGGTTCTCGGACCGACCCACGATGGAGGTTATTATCTGATCGGACTCCGCGAGCATCAGCCCCGGCTGTTCCGACGAATCCCGTGGAGCACGGAAGCGGTCTTTCGAACGACCCTCGACGCCGCCCGCGTCCAAGGACTGAGTGTTCACCAGCTTCCCATCCTCAGCGACATCGACACCGAAGAGGACTGGGTGGCACGACCGTTTTCATCCTGACGCGTCGGTTCTGCGCTTCGAAACCGTCGCAAGCGCAGTTGTGGAGAATCGCCTTCAGCCGATCGATACTGGGCAAGCCCTAATCAATGGTCGGTCGCCAATCCAACGTGCTCGAACGCCCCACCATTCACGTCCCAGATGCCGATACTAGGTTCCCCGAAGCGCCCCATGATCTCACCCGGGTTCGCCCACAGTGTGTCACCGATTTCGTGCACGTACTTCAAATGGTCGTGTCCCGAGAATACCGCCCGATAGGCGCCGCTCTCCGCAAGCCGTTTCGCGATCTCCGGATAATGATTCAGGGCGACCTGATGTCCGGCCACCTCCAATTCGGCAAGCTGACCGTGAAGGGTCACGTGTTCGAACTTCGCCGCCATCTGGCATAACAGAAACTGGTCGCCGTCGTTGTTCCCGAAAATGACATCGATCGGTCCGGAGAATCCTTCGGCTAACTTGACGAGGCTGAACGGCGCACAGAAATCCCCCAGAAAGAACAATCGCTCCGTCCCCGCAAGATTGGCGGCTCCCAATGCGAGATCGAGGTGGTCCAGACGATCGTGAATGTCACTGAATACGGCGATCTTCATGCCGTCATTCTGCGCAACCCGCCTCCTCGCGCAATCATGTTCTGGGCTTGACGGGGACGACGACGGCCCGTACCGATACCCTCAATAAATCCGGAATCGGCGCGAATCCGTTCCTGCGGTTCCTGGAAACGCTTTTTTCCCTAACACAACGATCGACGGGCCCGCCGCAAACTAACTTGCTCCCCGCTCTCGCACCCTGTTTCGGATCACGCGTCATCGAAACTATCCGGCGTCATACGCCTACCTATCAAAACCCGAACGACCGACCGATGAAAACCACCATCACGCTCATAGTCCACGCACTACTCTCAATCTCGATCCTCTCCGGCCAGAATGCGGAAGCCGACAAGGCGAAGGAGATCATGGACGCGGTTGCGAAATTCTACAGCGGGGTCAAGACCCTGTCCGTCGATGCCTCTATGGCAGTCAAACAAACCATCCCCGAGGAATTCGGCGGTGGCGATCAGGACATGTCGATGACGCACACGATTTCGCTCAGACGCCCCGATCAGTTATCGATCGTTACCAAGGGCGCATCGGACATGCGGGCGGATGCCCACATCACCGGTGGGACGGTGACCATCCTTCTCGACAACGACAAGGTCATCAAGGGCGAGCAGAAGGGAACGCTCGCGGACGCCCTGCGCGACGAACGCTTCGGTTACCGGAAGGAGGCGAACTCTAACATGATCCTCGATCAGAACACCGCGGCGGGCCTTCTTCGCGGTCTGCTTTTTCATTCCGAGAAGGACCCGTGGAACAAGAACATCAATTCGATGAAGCACGTCGGAGAGGTCGAGATCGGAGACAAGAAAGCGGAGAAACTCATCCTCGTATCAAAGCAGCCGGGAGGCGGACCTGGCGGGCCGGCCATGGAGGTCGATATTGAACTCGTGGTCGAAAAAGGTGATACGCCGCGGTTGGTTTCCATTCAGCCGGACATGAACAAGCTGATCAAAGCCATGGCCGAGTCGAATCCCACCTTGGCGAAGATGAAGATGGAGATGAAGGGCTCGTACTCGAAGTGGGTCGTCAACGAGAAACTCTCCGACGACGCTTTCAAGCCGGTCATTCCCGAAGGAGCCAAGGAATACGCCAGTCTCGGCGAACTCGTCGAGGCGATGAGCGGCGATCCGGGTGCGCCAGGTGGGGGCGGCGATCCCAAATCGCTCGTCGGCAAGGACGCCGAGGACATCGAACTCGCGATGCTCGGCAGCGATGACAAGTTCAAGTTGAGTTCCTACAAGGGAAAGAAAATCGTGATCCTCGATTTCTGGGCCACATGGTGCGGTCCTTGCGTTCGGGCGCTTCCAATCCTCATGGAAGGCGCGAAGGAATTCGCCGACAAGGACGTCATCCTGATCGGGGTGAACCAGCAGGAGAACCCCGCCACCATCAAGAGCTTCCTCGAAAAGAAGGACTGGGATCTCAAGGTCGTCCTCGATGCGGACGGCAAGGCTGCAGGGAAATACTTCGTCCGGGGAATCCCGCAAACGGTGATCGTGGGCAAGGATGGCAAGGTGAAGAATGTCCACGTCGGCTTGTCGCCCACCCTGAAGGACGATCTCAAAAAGGAACTAGGGACGCTCACCAGCGGCTCGAACTAGATCAGAAGTAGGTTCGCATTTCCAAACTTGACGTTGCGCCAGCGTCTCGTGCGACACTACGCCCATGACTCGCACTTTCGCCCTGCTCGCTGCGTCACTCGCCCTGACGGGCTGCTTCGAGGTCTCTCAAGACATCTCGATCAACGGAGACGGATCAGGAAGACTGAAATTCGATCTCGGAATCGACGAGAACATCTCCATGTTGGCGGCGCTTGGGGGAGGAAGCGCGAATCTCATCGACACCTCTGCCGTCGAGCAGCGGTTGAAACGATCCGAGAACGTCATCTCCTACACGGTGGATTCGAAGGTCGTCGATGGCCTGAAGCGCACGATCGTCGACTGCAAAGTGAAGGACGTCGCCGTTGGTATCGGCCCCCTGAACGATCTCGCTTCGGACGAAGGCCAAGACAAACTCAACGCTCTGCCCAAACGGTCTCCGTTCACCATCACGCGCCTCGACAACGGCAACTTCAAATTCACTCAGAGTCTCGTGAGGGAGAAACCGGAGGGCGCGGAGGAGAAAAAGAATCCGCTTGCCAATCCCATTGTCGCAGCACTGTTCGCGAACCGCTACGTGACCGTCCGGCTTCACGGTCCCATTGTTTCCGCCAACGGCACCATCGCCAAAGATAATAACTCGGTCGAATGGCGCATTCCCGTCTCCCAGATCGCCAGCGAGACCTCGGTGATCAAAGTTCTCGAAGCCGAGGTGAAGGGAGGCGGGGCCGCCAGCCTCGTGACGATTCTTCTCATCTTTGTTGTTCTTCTCGCCATCATCATCATAGCCCTGATTTTCGTCCGCGCGCGTCTCTTGAATTCATGATCCGTCCGCTCCTAATCGCCCTATTGGCAATCGGCGCCTCGCCCGCAAGCGCAGCGGACCGACCGAACATCCTCTGGATCACCGCCGAGGACATGAGCCCCAACCTCGGCTGCTACGGCGATAGCTATTCGACCACACCCAACATCGACAGGCTGGCCAGCCAAAGCGTGCGCTACACACGGGCGTTCGCAACCGCGCCCGTGTGTTCCCCGTCCCGGTCCTGCCTTATCACGGGCGTCTATGCACAGACTCTCGGGACACATCAGATGCGCAGTGCCTTCCCCATCCCGGACTCGATCAAAGGCTGGCCATCCTACCTCCGCGACCAAGGCTACTACACGACCAACAACGTCAAGACCGACTACAACACGAGTTCCGAGAAGCGTTTGATCGCCGAATCGTGGAACGACTCCAGCGCGAAGGCGCACTGGCGCAACCGTCCCGACAAGTCACAGCCGTTCTTCGCCGTCTTCAACGACATGACGACCCACCAGTCGCGGTCAATGGTCTGGCCCTACGATGAGTTCGTGGAGAAGATTCAGTCGAAGCTGCCAGAGGGAGATATCCACGATCCCTCCTTGGTCACGGTCCCGCCCTACTATCCCGACACGCCGGTCGTTCGGAGAACACTTGCCCGCTACCACGACTGCATCACCGTGATGGACCAGAATACCGGTGCGATTCTCAAGCAGCTCGCAGAGGATGGGCTCGCAAATGACACGATCGTCTTCTTCTATTCGGACCACGGTACTGGACTCCCCCGCCACAAGCGCTCGCTGCACGACTCCGGCATGCACGTGCCGCTGCTCATTCGCTTCCCGGAAAAATACAAGCACCTCGCGCCGGCCAAGCCCGGCGAATCGCTCGATCGTCTTGTCAGCTTCATCGATTTTCCCCCGACGGTCCTCAGTCTCCTGGGGCTAGAGATTCCCTCCTACATGCAGGGCATCCCGTTTCTGGGCAAGGTGGCGGATCGCCGGAATCCCCGCCAGTTCGTCTACGGGGCTCGGGACCGGATCGACGAGGTGTTCGACTTCGCAAGATCCGTGCGCGATCACCAGTTTCTCTACATCCGGAACTACATGCCTCACCTCGGCTGGAACCAACGCAGTGTCTACCCCGACCAGGGCGAGATCCGCCACGAGTTTTATCGCCTCGCGGATCCGAAAAAGATGGCGCCAGCCCAGTGGGCGTATGCGGGACCCACTCGTCCCGTCGAAGAATTCTACGATGTCGTCGCGGACCCCTACCAGGTGAACAATCTCGCTGAAGATCCGCACCACACGAAAGCGGTCGACCGAATGCGCCGGGCACTCTACGGCACGGCGGCGGAGATCCGCGATCTCGGCTTCGTCCCGGAGTTCGCACATGGTTCCGTGCAGAAAAAAGGAGACACACCGTACGACAATGCGCTCACGTGGAGCGGCTTCGACACGCTTCACGAGACGGCCAGTATGATTGGCCGGTCGAGCGCCGATACCTTCCGAGAACGGTTGGAAACGACAAAACGTCCCGACATCCGCTTCTGGAGCACCATCGGCTTGATCGCAGGGGACCACGATGACGCCACGCGCGACAAGGCATTGACGAAGCTCGCGCGCGAAGGCACGACTCCCGCAGTCCAGATCGAGGCGGCCGGAGCGCTGGATGATGCCACTCTGCTAGTGAAGCACCTCTCTTCCGACGATCCGCTCACCGTGCTTCACGCAGCGCGGGCCATCGAGCTTGGGCCGACCCGAACGAAGCTCGCGCGCGACGAGATTCGCAAAACCTACGATGCGTGGAAGAACCGGAAGGATACGCCCCTCGCCCTATTCATCCGTTTCTCCTGCGAGGCGATTCTCGGCCTCAAGGAGAAATACTAGCGTCGGGTGCCGGTTCCGGATTTGAAGCACCTTCTTCCTTCGCGGCGTCCTTGAGCGCTTTCTCCTCCTCGGCGATCCAATCTTCATATTCCTTCATCTCATCTTCCTCGGCCCCCGACTTCCGATAAGCATCGAGGAACGCTCGTGCTGCCTTGAAGTCTTCCGCAACGATCATGGCATCGATGAAGTAGTCGGCCGCATCTTCTGATTCCTCGATGTTGCCGAAATGCGTTGCCACTTCCGTCTTCCGGTTGTCGGGGAGAGCGAGTGCGAGAGCCTCCAGCGCATACCACGCA
>CAJIAN010000583.1_pt1 | contig 29214 bp, 21 predicted proteins | sample 9199061 | NCBI WGS metagenome assembly CAJIAN01 (sample SAMEA7708264, study PRJEB35096) | sediment metagenome | biome: marine neritic benthic zone biome [ENVO:01000025]; feature: sediment [ENVO:00002007]; material: shallow marine sediment [ENVO:03000034] sea grass bed [ENVO_01000059] ...
CGAGTGGGACTTCCACCCACCTGATTCACGCGCTGTCGGGCGCACACTATGAGTGGGTCTGACTCCTTCCCGCACCCGCCTGCAACTTCCTCTAGTTGTATACAGACGGCCTGCCCATCGGGCAGGACAGGCGGCAAGGCCTCCCGAGTTCGAGGTGCCTCCGTTCCGCCCTCAGGCGTCGGAGGTTCATCGTCTACGCTTCTCTGTGACCGTGCCACGATCTTGATGGAAGACCCCGATGAAATCCCGACACACTCACCATTGCGCGTGCCGGAATGCTGCCTTCTCCGTGACGTTAGAGGATCGGCTTTCATATCTCACTACTTACGAGGCTGTATCAATCTTCGGGGAGGTGCGAAGTCCCCTGCGGCCTAGCCACTTCCCTGTGTACGCTTCGTCGATGCTGTTCCGCCATTCCTCCGCCTTCCGGCTTCGGACTGTGCGTTGGTAACGCGGTGGCTCCCGCGGTTTTCAATGACTTAGCTAGCATCAACGCAACACTCGGCAGTTACTACTGGTTGGGTTTTATAACAACGGGACTTTCACCCGATAAGAAGCGCCTCGCTTTGCTCGGCGCACGTTTAAGAACACCAGCGCCTGACTGGCGACGGTGTCCTGTTGAAAGATAGGTGGCCGGGACGTCGCAGGCAAGCGCCGCTACACGGCGGTCGGGTGTCTGCGTGCTTCGTCTTGTTGGACGCCGCTGCCGGGCCCCGCTCTCGCGCTGGCAAGGGAATATCTCAGTTTCCCTGGCTGTGAACGGGTTGCGGCGCCGGGAATGGCGGACATCCGCCGGTAGGTCCAGTTCCGGGCTCCGCACCGGGGACATTCCGGGCGGGCGGTCTCCGCCGCCCGCTCGCGGATGCTTCCCCGCGGCGCTCCCGGAATCGCCCGCATCCGCCCGCATCTTCCCGCGAGCAGCCCGTAGTAGCGCACCCGCCGCAGTCCCTTCGGAACCAGATGCCTCGCGAAGCGCCGGATGAAGCTCCGCCCCCCGGTCGTCGTCTCCCTCTGCCGGCCTCCGTGGCGGTAGTCCCTCCACCGGTAGGTCACCGTGCGCTCCCGCGCATCCACCCGCGCGATCCGCGCGTTGCTCATCGCGATCCGGCTCGTGTAGCGGGCGAGATAGCGCACCACCGCCCGCGTGTTGCCGAGGGTCGGACGGCTGAAGATGTTCCAGTTGCGCCGCGCGAGGACCAGCCGCCAGTCGCGCCGCTCCTCCACGCTCCCGAGTCCCTCCGGCCATTCCATCTCCGGATCGGCGTCCAGCGCCTCCAGACGCCCCAGCATCGCCGCGCCGAACACCTTCGACATCGCCCTCACCGGAAAGAGATACCCGGAACGCGCCTGCCGCCAGCGTCCCGTCGGGAGATCCGCGCCCCCCGCGCCGACCAGAACGTGCAGGTGCGGATGCCAGTTCAGCGCGCTTCCCCAGGTGTGCAGCACCGCGAGGAATCCTCCCTCCACGCCCCAGTTGTTGCGCTGGAAGCTCTTCAGGGTCTCCGCCGCCGCCGCGAAGAGCACGCCGGCCACCTCTCGGTAGTTGCGCTCGAAGACCTCCCCGAGTTCGTCCGGAACGGTGAACACCACGTGGAAGTGCGGACAGTCCGGCAGACGCCCGCACACCTGCTCCGACCACCGCGCCTGCCGCGGCCCGAGGCACTTCGGACAGTGCCGGTCCCCGCACGAACTCGCATACCACTCCCCGGCCCCGCAGTCCCCGCACTTCGCCCGGTTGTAGCCCAGCTTCCCTCCCCGGCAGTGACCCATCAGGTTGAGCGTCGAATACTCCCGCGGCCCGAGACCACCCGGCCACAGGTCCCGCCACTCCCGCAGGATATCGTTGATCGTCGCTTCGATACTGTCTTTATGAACAGTATCCACCCGCCAGGTCAACCACGGAATCCTCCCACGCCACCGCATTCCTTTTTAGGCGAAGCCTTTTCGTCCAACGTCTCAGTCCGCCGAACCCTGACTGGGGGCGGACATTGACTTCACGATAACGTTTCGAGCGTCCATGATCCATTGAAAAGCACAGAGGTCAGGGTTTCGTCGCGACGCCTTGTTCGACTCACATCGTCCTCAGCGCCATCTCGTCCCAGGGTATTCCCACGTTCCAAATTCGAAATCATATTGAAGTTCGATGTGCTCGTTGTCCCGCCAATCGCTGCTCTCTGGATCGGAGAACGAGACGATCACCCTTCCGCCGCCGCAATCGGCAACCTGGGGCTGGAAACGCGCGAGCCTCGAGTTTCTCATGTTCTCTTTTGCGACTGCGATCGATGAAACAAGAATCGGGTCTTGAAGACTTCGAGGGGGGAAGGACCGTCGAGACTCCGAATCATCCACCTGCAAATGGGCGGTTAGCGCAAATACCAACACCACGAAGGTGGCTGCGCCAATTCCCGGCAATGTGTATTGAAATCCGAGGCTCACGAAGAAAGTCCAACTTGTTGTTATGCGACTTCAAATCGCTCAACAACCCTATAGCCTGCGAAAGTAAAATCGAAGTCCGATTCCGGGGATATCATTGCGAAAGTCAAAAATAAGTTGAAAACGGGGGGTCGCTTTGAAATATACTGTTCATATGGACAGTTTCGAAGACGGGACACCGGGAGGGATCGAGTCGCAACTCGTTGACGCCGTGCGGCACAGGCACTATTCGGTCGGCACGGAAAGAATGTATGTGGCGTGGGACAAGCGCTTCGTGCGCTTCGATAGCCTCAGGCATCCTGCGGAAATGGGCGTGGAAGAAGTCGAGGCATTTCTGACGCATCTCGCGCGGAATCTCGCTGCCGCCCCTTCCACCCGGAATCAGGAGCGGTTCGTCCCTTTCGGGATGGACTGCGGGAGTAGCGCCGTGTCCCGGGGCGGCCTCCGGCATTCCGCGAGAGCGAGCGTAGCGAGCGGGAGGGGCAACAAGTGATGATACAACTTTCGCGGTTTGCTGGTGGCGCGCGGGCGAAAGAAGCCCTGGGATCGTCGGAGTTCGACAATTCACCTGCCGCTGCGCGAGTCGCGCCGAGCTTGTTTCAAATGGCTACAGGCCATTCACCTCCGCGATGCGCCCGAAAATACTGATCCCGTAGCGGCCCTTCGTCGAACCGTTCTTGGCGAAGTACTCCTTCACCAGGGGGAATCCCGGCTCGCCCATCCAGTCGATGACGTTGTGGAGCATGTCCCGGCACTGCGTCTTGCCGTTCAGGAGTTCGCGCAGGCAGGCGACGCCTTTTTCAGTTCTTCCGAGTTCGACCAGCGTCCATGCGGCCATGATGCGGATTTCGTGGGCCTCGTCCTTGAGGGCTCTCTCCAACGCGGCAACGACATACGCAGCAGATCTCGACTCCTCGGCGAGGAGGCGTAATCCTACCACCGCCCACCAACGAAGCCCTTCGTCCTTGTTGGAAAGCTGATTCACCAGGTAGCCGAGATTCTTCTTATCCCGCGCAAGCGCCATATCGGCGGCATCGAGATAGATTTCCAGCGGATAGAGGTCCTTGTCGCGGACCATTTCGTAGATGGTCAGGTTGTTCGCGGCGGCGCGCCGTTCGCGCATTTTTTCGGGAAGCAGGCCCGAGTCGTAGAGTTCGAGTTGCCGCTTGCGGAGCGCCGCTTTCATTTCGGCGATGCGCTTCTGGTGCTCCGGCTTGTCGATGAGGTTGTGCACGTTGTCGAAGTCGGACTGGTTGTCATAGAATTCCTCGGAAACGCGCGGACGGAAGAAGCGCCCGGTGATCTCATCGGTCTTGCCCGCGCGGTGGTGGGCCTCCCATGCGGGGGCGGCTGGCGCCTTCCACAGGTAGGCGAGATGCTGGCCCGCCGGAGCGAAGGGATAGTAGTTCTTGTGGTAGGCAAAGCGCGCGTCGCGAATCAAGCGCACGTGATCGAGCCGCTCGTCGGCGCGCTCGCGAAAGCTCAAGTGGTACTTCAGCGCGGGTTCGGTGCCTTTGCCGAGAAAGACTTTTCCTTGAAACGTGTCCGGAATCTTCGCGCCTGCGAGACTCAGCCATGTCTTCGGCATGTCCACGAAACTGACGATGCGGTCCACGGTCGTGCCCGGTTTTTCCGTCGGCCAGATCGACTTCCATTTTTCCGGTATGCGGACGACGAGCGGGCAGTGCACGCCACTGGCATAGAGGAAGCGCTTGCTGCGCGGCAACACGCCGCCGTGATCCGAGTTGTAGATGATGATCGTGTCCTCGTAGAGCCCGTCCTTCTTCAGCGCCGCGATCGTGTCGCCCACGCTGGCGTCCATCTTCTCGACCGCATCGGCGTACTTCGCGTAGTTCTTCCGGATCACCGGGAGATCGGGATGGTAGGCGAAGAGCTTCATCTTCGCGGGATCGTTCCGCGTGCCCTCGACGTTTCCGTGCGCCCGGCTTTCGTGGCTGTGCCCGATGTTCACCACGGAGAAGAACGGCTGTCCCTTCTCACGCAAACGCCAGCCATACTTTTCCTTGCCGCCCTTGTGATCCCACGGATCCTTGTCGTTGCGACCACCGATGTTGTAGTCCGTCTTGCCGGGGTTCGAGGTGTGATAGCCCGCGGAGTTCAGGAGGTCGGGGTAGTACTTGATCTTGTCGTGCGGGATTAGATTCCGGCTCCGCATCGGCTGGGTGCCGTTGGAAATCGCATACATCCCGGTGATCCAGCAGGACCGCGTGGGTGCACACACCGCCGCATTATCGAAACAGTGAGTGTAGCGGAATCCCTCCTTGGCGAGTTGATCGATGTTCGGCGTCTTCGCGTTTGTCGAGCCGTAGCAACTCACCCACGAGATGCCGTTATCCTCGCTGGTGATCCAAAGAATGTTCGGTTTTTCCGCAGCGAAGGCGGTCGATCCAAGAATCCCTGTGGCGCACAGAAGGCGTAGAAAGCAGTTTTGCATGCCGCAAAGCTTGCAGGACGTGGAAAAAGTCCGCAACCCATCGTTTGCCTTCGCTATTCCCAACGGCGAAGCTGATCCGAACCTACCCACCGTTGCAGGGAGAGGTCACCACTGTGCTCTGCGAGGCAAACCGATTGGTCTCGGGCACCAGTGCAGGAGAGGTCCTCGCGCGGTGTCCGAATTGCTCCAAGTCCAGCGAAGCGTATTCTCACTTGCGCAGGCGACGGACGTCGGGCCATTGATCTCGACAAGCGGGTCCCCATCCTTTTAGGAATCACGGTGATGAAACTCGTGACGTGGAACGTAAATTCGCTGAAGGCGAGAGCTGAATTCGTCGCCGACTATCTCGATGAAGCACAGCCCGATGTCCTCTGCCTGCAGGAGCTGAAGCTGGAAGAGGAAAACGTCCCCAAGGAAATCTTCGAGGAACGCGGCTACGAGCTGGCGATTCATGGGCAGCGCCAATGGAACGGCGTGCTCATTGCTTCGAAGAAACCGATCTCGAACATCGTTAAAGGTCTCCCCGATGGAGACGAAGAGCAGTCGCGGCTGATTGCGTGCGAGATCGACGACCTGAAGCTGGTCAACCTCTACTGCCCGCAGGGCCAGACCGAGGATTCGCCGAAATTTCAGTACAAGCTGCGATTCTACGAAGCGCTCCGTAAGTGGATCGCGGAAAATTACTCCCCGAACGACAACTTGCTCGTCGTCGGTGACCTGAACATCGCCCCTTTAAAAACGGACGTCTGGGACGTGGGCGAGTGGAAGAACGTGCCGACGTATCACCCACTCGAGCACAAGGAATGGAAGAAGCTTCTTTCCTTCGGCCTCGAGGATGTGGTGCATCCTCATATCGAACCGGGGCAGTTCAGCTTCTGGGATTATCGCGGCGCCTACTTCCGGGAGAACAAGGGCATGCGCATCGACCACATGCTGGCGACCAAGTCGGTGGCGAACTGGGTGACCGACGCCTCGATCGATCGGGACGCCAGGAAAAAGCGCAAGGGGCACGCCCCATCGGACCATGCGCCCGTTCTGGCCACGCTAGACCCCAATGCGAAGAAGAAACCCGCCGCCCGAAAAACTACGAAGGCGCGCGTCATCCTGATCGACGGCAGCTCCCTGATCTACCGCGCCTACTACGCCATCCCCGGCAACCTGACCACCTCTTCGGGGCTTCATACAAACGCGATCTACGGCTTTGCGTTGATGTTCGGAAAAATCCTCGCGGGAAAGCTCCCCGAGTTCGGAGCGATGGTCTTCGACGCGCCGGGGAAGACGTTTCGCGAGGACGAGTATCCGGACTACAAGGCACACCGACCGAGCATGCCACCCGACCTGAAAGAGCAGCTTCCCTCGATCGACCGTCTGGTCGAGCAGCACGACTTTCCCATCCTCCGCGTCGAGGGCTACGAAGCCGATGACGTCATCGGCACGTTGACGAAACAGGCGGTCGAAGCCGGGCACGAAGTCCGCATCGTTTCCGGCGACAAGGATTTCGCCCAACTCATCGGCCCGGACGTGCGCATGCTCGATACCCTGCGCGACATCGTCTACGACGTCGAGGTGGTGAAGAAAAAGTGGGGCGTCTCCCCGGAGACCTTCATCGACCATCTGGCGCTCCTTGGGGATACCGCGGACAACATTCCCGGCGTTCCGGGGATTGGGCAGAAGGGATCGGCCACCCTGCTGGACCGCTTTGGCAATCTCGACGGCATCTACGAGAACATCGAGGAACTGAAGGGGAAACAGAAAGAGAACCTGATCGAATTCAAAGAACAGGCCTACATGTCGCGCCGGCTGGCGACGATCGACACCAACGTGCCTCTCGATGTCGGAATCGACGGTCTGAACCTCGACGAGCCGAACACGGAGAAGATCAACGATGTCTACCGCGAGTTCGAATTCTACTCGCTGCTTTCCGACGAAGAGCAGCCGGAAGCGGACGACAGCGACGGTGCTTCGCATGTCGCCTGCGCGGACATCGCGGCGCTGACCGATTTCCTAGACGCGAACGCGAAGGAAACGCTCGTGGTCACGCCCGCTTTCGAACAGCCCTCCCATCTCACCGGCGCGCTGGTGGGAACGGCAGTCGCCACCTCGGACGCTGCGGTTTACGTCCCTCTCGGCGACTCCGAAGGATCACTCGGTGAGGAGGGGCTGCAGGCGATCAAGTCCTACCTCGAAGACGAATCGAAACCCAAGATCGTTCATTGTGCCAGGGACGTGTTTTGCCTGTTCCGACGTCATGGGATCGAGCTTCGCGGCGTGGTCGGCGATACCACCCTGGCATCCTTTCTCATCGATCCGGCGAAGCTACTCCCCCATCGCATCGACCAGATCATCAAGGAATACCTGCACCGAACAGTCGAGCCGCTGAAGCGCCTGACCGGCAGCGGCAAGAGTGAGAAGAAACTGGCCGAACTGAAACTGGATGATCTGGCCGCGTGGACTTGCAAGGTGGCGGCAGCGACCGCTCAGGCGTGGCCGAAGATCAGCGAGAGACTGGAGAAGGAAGGCCAGACCGAAACGATGGCGAACCTTTCCCTGCCCATGGCGTGCGTTCTCGCCGACATGCAGCTCAGCGGGATCCGCGTCGACAAGGACGACTTGGAGAAAATGGGAGAGGAGTTCGGCGCGCGAAAGGAGGAGGTCGAAGCGGAAATCTACAAACTGGCCGGTTCCGAATTCAACATCGGCTCCACCAAACAGTTGGCAAAGGTGCTCTTCGAAGATCTCGGGCTGCCGGTGATCAAGAAGACCAAGACCGGCTACTCCACGGCGGCTGATGTCTTAGAGCGTCTGGCACCCCAGCACGACATCGCCAAGCTCATTCTCCGGCAGCGCGCGCTGGCGAAACTGATCAACACCTACACCCGAGTCTTGAGCGAAGCCGTTTCGCCCGAAGACGGGCGCGTGCACTGCACGTTCCAACAAACCACCGGCGTGTCCGGCCGGCTGATCACCACCGACCCCGACTTGCAGCGGACGCCAATTCGATCCGAGGACGGCAAGCGCATCCGCCAGGCATTCCTGCCGCGAGAAGAATGGACGCTCATCTCGGCTGACTGGAGCCAGATCGAGCTTCGGGTTCTTGCCCATTTCTCCAAGGATCCGCGGCTCATCGCCGCTTTCCGGGACGAGATCGACCTGCATCGCGCCACCGCCGCCGAGCTTTTCAGCGTCGCCGAGTCCGAAGTCAGTCCCGAGCAGCGCAGCATCGGCAAGACGGTGAATTTCGCGACGATCTACGGCCAGGGCGCCACGGCGCTCGGGCAACAGCTCGGCTTGAAACGCACGGAAGCAAAGAAAATGATCGACCAGTATTTCACGGTCTATGCAGGCGTGCGCACCTGGCTTGACGAGACAATCGCCCAGGCCGACAAGGACGGCTTTGTGCGCACGATCTTGGGACGCAAGCGCTACATCCCTGAGCTATCGAGCAACAACTTCTCCGACCGCGCCTACGGCGAACGCATCGCCGCCAACACGCCCATCCAGGGATCGGGTGCCGATATCTGCAAGCTGGCCATGCTGGAAATCGACCGTCGGTTCAAGGAGGCGGATCTGGAAGGCAAGATGATCCTGCAGATCCACGACGAGCTGCTCTTCGAAGCGCCGAAGAACGAAGTTGATCAAGTCACCGAGTTGGTGCGTGAGTGCATGGAGCATCCCTACGAACTCGACGTGCCCCTCAAAGTAGACATCGGCAGCGGCAACAGCTGGGCGGAAGCGCACTAGCAGCGTGAGTAGCGGAATTGGTGACAATTCCGAGGATGTCGCATGCCGGCACGCCCGCTCGGAACTCTCGCGAGTTCCGCTACATGGTTTCGGGGTCCTACACCGGATACTCCCAGTCGCCGCGGTATTCGCGACGAAGGAGCTTGTTGGCCTCCTCGTCGCCATCGAAGCGCTCCTGCTCTCCGTTCCACTTGACGCTGCGCCCGAGTTTGTAGCTGAGCATCCCCAGCAAACTGACGTTGGTGGCGAGGTGACCAATCTCGATGTCGCACACCGGTCGACGCTTCTTTTCGATCGCATCGAGCATGTCGGCCCACAGTTCGCGGATGTTCTGCTCGTCCGGCTCGTGCAGGACGGCGGGTTCGTTGAGCACTTCGCCTCCCTTGTTCGAAGGGTAGAAGGTCCAGCCGGTCTGCCAACCGAGATGGAAAGTTCCCTTCGTCCCGTAGAACTGACAGCCGACGTTGTCGCTCTTCTCGGCGGGGTTGCCGGAGAACTTGCGGTGTTCCCAGTAGGCGGTGAAGCCTTCGAACTCGAAGGTGGCGAGCTGATAGTCGGGGGCGTCGGTCGTCTGCTCTTTCTCGTTGTAGACAGGTTCGCCGGCGATGTTCCTGCCGCCGGTGGAATAGACGGTTGTCGGGTACTTCTGGCCACTCCACCAGAGGATCTGATCCATCCAATGGATTCCCCAGTCGCCGAGCGTGCCATTGGCGTAGTCGAGGTAGTTGCGCCACGTCCGGCGATGAATCGCATTGCCCCAGTCGCGCGCGTTCTCGCAGTAGTAGCGCTTCGGAGCCGGTCCGCACCACATGTCCCAGTCCAGTTCCTTCGGCGGCTCCGAATTCTGCGCCGGCTTCTCCGGTCCACCACCGTAATACACTCCGGCTCTCACCGTTCCGATCTTCCCAGCCTTGCCGGACCGGAGGAATTCCATGGCGGAAATGTAGTGCGGTGAAACCCGGCGATGCGTCCCGACCTGGACGACCCGATCCGTCTCCCGTGCGGCCTTCACCATTGCCCGCCCCTCGCCGATGGTGTGCCCGATCGGCTTTTCGACAAAGACGTGTGCCCCGGCCTTCACCGCAGCGATGGTGATCAAGGGGTGCCAATGATCCGGTGTGGCCACGATCACAATCTCCGGCTTCTCCTTCTCGAGCAGCTCGCGAAAGTCGGAGTAGGTTCGCGGCTTCGAACCGGTCTCCTTCTCCACGCGATCGCGCGCTGGAAATAACAAGCGTTGATCCACATCACACAGCGCGACCACATCGGAGCCTGCCCGCATCGCCTCGCCGAGAATGTTCATTCCCCACCAGCCGGAGCCGACCAGTGCCGTTCGGTAGCGTTTGCCCGCCTTCGCCTGGGACAAGACCGCCGGAGCCGAGGCAACGGTAGCCGCTGCGGTCAGCGTTGCGGATTTGAGGAACTGTCGACGCGTGTTCATGTTCATGGACACGATCATATGCCCTCGGTGCATCCCGGCTCAAGGATTTGAGACCACGAAATGCCGACGGATTGTCGGGCGTTGGCGTCTAATCGTTCCTTCGGGCAAGCAAGAGCCCGAACAGGAGGACTGCAGCACTGGCGGCCATCAAGGCTCTCCCCGTCTTCGGATCGCTCGCGCCCTCACCCACTATCGCCAAATCCTTCGCCGCAAACGGCTCGAAGTGGAGGTTCTGCTTTGCGATGACATCTCGCGGAAAGTCACCCTCGATCACCGTGAGCACCATGCCGCTGAAGGCATCCTTCACCGCTTCCGCCGCGGCGAGTCGCTCCTTCGAAATCACCTCACCGATCATCTTGTCGACCTCCTCGCCGCGCAGGCCGAGACGTTCACCGATCTTCAACAGTTCCTTCTCGCGCGCTTCGAACGGATGCGTCAACTCTCCGGTCTTCACCGCAAGCAAGTCTGAGCTGAACAGGTCGTAGGCATCGCCGTTCTTCGGCCGCGGATCGCGGTTGTATTGCGGCATCTTGAAGTAGCCCGCCCTCTCCGCATCCTCCAGTGTCCCGCCGAGCACTTTCACTGGCAGTGGCTCGGTCATGTTCTTGAGCAGTTGCTCGCCGGAGATCTTTCCCTTCACGAATTTCTCGGGAAGCTCGGGAATCTTCACACTCTGATCGCTGAAGACGTAGACGATGTTGTGCAGCTTGCCCTCGTTGAACGCCGACAGGCGCATCGGCACGACCGGCTGTTCGATCTTGAAACGAAACCCCATCGCCTGCACCGCACCCTCGAAGCCCGTGGCATCATCGACCAGTGCGTTCGCCTTGCGCATGCCCGGCTTGGGCTCGACCGCCGACTGACTGCCGACATTGGCCTTCACCGCGACGAAGCACCACTTCGCCTCGATGTATTCGGCGCAGACATCGTCCATCCCCTTCGGGTAGACATATTCATGGGCGGTCATCCACGCCTCGAGTGCCTTTGGATCTTCCGCTTCGAGCACCGCGACCTGGTACATGCCGACGGCCTCTTCCTTGAGCACGGTTACACGACCAAGGTAGAGCTCGTCGTCCTCCTTATCATTGCGCTGTGGTTTTCCAGCCGTGGTCGCTTTGGGAACCGGGAGCATGTTGATGACGATCTCCGGCGGATCGATGGCCTGCTTGATGTGCGTGAAGATGTTGTCGCTCACTTTGCGGATGTCCGGGACCGTCGGAAACGGAATGAGCATGCCGAAGTCGGTAAGCTTGCCCTTGAAACCCGGCCGCAGCGCGATGTCCTGAATGCCGTCCTTGAAAAAGACATACGTGAGCTGGTCACCCACGCGCACGAGCTCCGGCGAAGCGGGATTCAACATGATCGGCGGGACCATTCCGCAGGGATCGGCCTGCGCGGTGCCGAGGCCGATCGCCATCGATAGTGTGATTGCTAGGTTTTTCTTCATGGCGGCGTAGAGAGCGTGTTTATGCTTTGAATGGCAGCAACTGAAGGATGAGGATCGCCGTTGCGGTTTCCGTCTTTGCGGTGATGGCGGATTCGTCTTGTCCCGCCCTCTGTAGCATGGCCTTCGCCCAGTCCCTGCCGGAACCTCCACGGATACGGAGGCCGAGTCGCCACGAGAAGTCGCGGATGTTGTTGCTCACCTGCTTCGCCAGTTCTTTCTCTCCGTTCTCTTCCGCCCAGAGCATCCAGCAGACGAGATTCCGGCTCATGTCCCACGATTCCTGCGGACTCCACTGCGTCCGCGGAAGATACAACGCGCCACCGTTCCACGGCGCCCCCTCCTTGGCCGCCTTTTCCTTGGAGTAGCTGAGGGAATCGTTGAGCACCTTGCGGACGATTCCGCCTTTCAATCGCTGATCGAGCGTGCCGAGCCACGCCGTTGCCTGCTGCCGATCCTGATTCGTTTCCCCTGTCAGCATAATCGTGGTCAGCGGCCGCACGGCCCCCGCACGCATCCCGATGAGCAAGCCAGCGAGCGCCTGCTGTTTCGAGGCATCCTGCGCCGCAGCGCGCATGAGATCCTTGATCGCATCAATCCCGCGGATGCGGGTGAGCGCGGCACCCGCCCACATCTTGACGAGGTCGGGCGTGTTGGAGGCATTGCTCACCTGGGTGAGCGATTTCACCGCCTTTTTGGAACCGATATCCGCGAGACAGACGATCGCCCAGCCGCGGCGATTGTAGTCATCCCCTTCGACGGCTTCTCCGATCAGATCCGGCACCGCCTTGTCTCCCATCGCGATGATCGTCGCCGCAGCCGCTTCCGCTGTCTCTGGCTCGGTTAGGGCTGTAATCAGCAGATCCAGCGACTTCGATTTCGCGGCCTCGCTGTCGCGCACACCGACCGACGCAATCAAAAGCAACACCAACGCGCTGACACCCGCTTTTCGACCGACGAAAATGAAGAGACCACACAAGACTGCGAGCACACTTCCGGCCATCAGAACCTTCCCTGTCTTGGAACCCTCATCGACATCTAACATCGCCAGATCCTTTGCGGCAAACGGCTCGAAATGCAGATTCTGCTTGGCGATCACCTCGCGCGGAAAGTCACCCTCGATCACCGTCAGCACCATCCCCTTGAAAGCATCCTTCACCGCCTCCGCCGCCGCCAGCCGTTCTTTCGAAATCACTTCGCCGATCATCTTGTCGACCTCCTCGCCACGCAGACCGAGACGCTCGCCGATCTTCAGCAATTCCTTTTCGCGGGCCTCGAAGGGATGCGTCAGTTCGCCCGTCTTCACCGCAAGCAGATCCGAACTGAACAGATCGTAGGCGTCGCCGTTCTTCGGCCGCGGATCGCGGTTGTATTGCGGCATCTTGAAATAGCCCGCCTTCTCCGCTTGCTCGAACGTCCCGCCGATCACTTTCACTGGAAGCGGCTGGGTCATGTTCGCGAACAACTGCTCGCCGGAGATCTTCCCCTTCACGAACTTCTCCGAAAGCTCCGGGATCTTCATGCTCTGATCGCTGAAGATGTAGACGATGTTGTGCAGCTTGCCTTCGTTGAAGGCCGACAACCGCATCGGCACAACCGGCTTGTCGATCTTGAACCGGAATCCCATCGCCTGCACCGTTCCCTCGAATCCCGCGGCATCATCCACCAGCGCATTTGCCTTGCGCATGCCCGGTTTCGGCTCGACCGCAGGCTGGCTGCCCACGTTCGCCTTGACTGCGACGAAGCACCACTTCGACTCGATGTATTCCGCGCAGACATCGTCCATCCCCTTCGGATAGACGTACTGATGGGCGGTCATCCATGCTTCGAGTGCCTTCGGATTCTCCGCCTCGAGCACCGCCACCTGATACATGCCCACGGCCTCTTCTTTCAGCACCGTCACCTGGTCGCGATAGAGATAGGCATCCGCCTCCTCCAGTTTTGCTCCAAATGCCGCCCGTCTTTTAAAGCGTTCCTTCGGGCTCATGTCGATGACGATCTCGGGCGGGTCGATCGCCTGTTGGATGTGGGTAAAAATGTTGTCGCTGACTTTGCGGATGTCGGGGACGCTCGGAAACGGAATGAGCATGCCGAAGTCGGTAAGCTTGCCCTTGAAACCCGGCCGCAAGGCGATGTCCTCGATCCCGTCCTTGAAAAAGACGTAGGTCAGTTGGTCGCCAATGCGCACGAGTTCCGGCGAGGCGGGATTCAACATGATTGGCGGCACCATTCCACAGGGATCCGCCTGTGCGCTGCCCAACGCCGCCAACGTCGACAGCATGATGATTGTTCGTTTCGTTTTCATTTTTTCGTCACGTTGATTTCTGATTTTGTCCAGACGGATGCGTCCGGTTCCGCCAGGGCGAGTCGAATCTCGACCCGCGCCGGCATGCTTTTCTTTCCGTTGCTGATGAAAAGGGTTCCCAACTGCTCCCATTCCCTGTCCTTCTTGTCTTCCTGGACCATGAACCACGGTCCGCACGCAAAGCGGCGTCCCTCCAGTCACAATCGCGTCCAAAGATGACGCAGCCCCACGCGCTGCACCGTGAAACTGATCTCCGGTGGCGCGAAGCCTTCCGCCTCCTTCGGATGCAGGTGCTGCTTCTCGCCGATCGGCACCTTTCGGTCGAAGGTCATCCGTTCCTTCCCATTCGCATCGATGACGCGGAGTTGGATGCGCGCATGCGTGCGTGAGAGTTCCCGTTTTAGAAAGTCGGCGTGATCGGAGTTCAACGCCCCGCACCCCTCCTCACGCAGGTAGGGAACGACTTGCGGAGCATGAAATAGGAGCGTTTCCAGTTCCAAGCTCGCCTCCCCAATCCGCTGACTGGCAATCTTCTCCAAGCAACCGGCGATTTTCCGGGAGCTCAAAACCGATTTCGTCGGTTTCGCTGCCGAACAGCCCCCGGCACACTGCTTTTGCGGTCGTGACTCCCCTGCGCCTGCTAAAGCAGAGGCAAGGGCATTGAGGCCTAAGGCGATTGGAATCGAATAAAAAATCGGGTGCCGCTTCATGGTCTTGCCAATCAGACGAAGCGGACGCCTCCGTTCTTAGACCAATTCGTCATTTTCGCGACGTTCAGGCCGCGTTCCGTCTCACCTTCCCCGGCGTTTGGCCGATGAACTTCTTGAACGCCCGATTAAAGGCGGCTTCGGATTGGTAGCCGAGTTTCTCCGCGAGTTCGCCGATCGGCTCGTCGTTCTCTTTCAGCCACGTAACGGCGACATGCATCCGCCAGCGCCGCACGTAATGCATGGGCGGCTCTCCGACAAGATCCATGAACCGCCCGGCGAAACCCGAGCGGGACATACCGATGCGCTCCGCCAAGGAGGCCACCGTCCAAGGATGAACCGGATTTCGATGGATGAACGCGATGGCCTGACCGATCTGCGGATCCTGAAGCGCGCCCAACCAACCCGTCTTCGCTGCGGCGTCCTTGTCGAGCCACGAACGGATCGCCTGAATCACCAGGATATCCGAAACGCGAGTGATGACCGTTTCGCCTCCCGGTCGCATCGCCTCCGCTTCGGCGATCATGAATCGGATGGCGCTGAGGATCCATTCGTTCTCCGGACCGCTCGCATCCATGATGATGAGCTTCGGCAGCATGCTGATCACGCGTACGGCAACCGGATGATCGAACTGCACCGCGCCACAGATCATCGTTGTCGGTGCTCCCCCACCCCCGTGCCGAAGGATTTCGTAACGCTCGCTCAGGAGTTCGCGCGGCAGATCAAACAAGTCCGCTGCTTCGGCATCCGGATCGCTCAACAAGCGATGTCCCTGACCATGCGGGATCATCGCAAAGTCCCCCCTGCGAAGAAGACGCGGCTCCGCGCCGGGTACTTCGATCCAACAGTTCCCCGCCGTGATCACGTGGAACATGAGGCAGTCGGGCATTTCGGGCAGATCGAGTCCCCACGGTGCAGAGAATTCGGACCGGCAGTAGAATGTGCCGCTCATCCGCAGCGCATGCAGCGCCTCGCCGAGAGGATCGTCCACGGGCTGAAAGGCAGCCGCCACCGCTTCTGTGGTTTCCATGAAAGCACGATAGCGGCAATTGACCTCAAATCCAAGTATTTTGGACGTTTGAGCAAAATATGTGGATTTAATAGCATTGTTCCTCCTACTCTCAGAGATATTGTGGATTTATGAAAATGAACACCCACATCCAAGACACTGTAACAACCTCCACAAACGAAACCATCCTCGTGATCGGTGGCACCGGCAAAACAGGACGCCGCATCGTCCAACGGCTCGAGGCACAGGGTCGCCCCGTTCGGAACGGTTCCCGCTCAGGCTCACCGAGCTTCGATTGGGACGATCGCTCCACATGGAAGCCGGCGCTGGAGAACGTCGCGGCCGTCTACATCACCTACTACCCTGATCTCGCGGCGCCCGGAGCCCCCGGAGCGATCCAACACCTCGTCGACCTCGCAGCCGCCAGCGGCGTCCGCAAACTCGTGCTGCTATCGGGCCGCGGCGAGGAAGAGGCCCAACGCTGCGAACAGATCGTCCAGAACTCGGGCCTCGACTGGACCATCGTGCGCTGCGGTTGGTTCAACCAGAACTTCTCCGAGAACTTCATGCACGAAATGGTCGTCGACGGCGTCGTGGCCCTTCCAGCCGGAGACGTGCTCGAGCCGTTCGTTGATGTTGATGACATCGCGGACGTCGCCGTCGCCGCGCTGATCGAGGATCGGCATTCCGGACAGCTTTACGAACTGACCGGTCCCGAACTGCTCACGATGGAACAAGCAGTTTCGGAGATCGCCAAAGCGACCGGTCGCGACATCCGCTTCCAGCCGATTTCCCGAGAGCAATTCGTCGCCGGGCTCACCGCAAACCAACTCCCCGAGGAGCTGATCTCTCTGTTGGACTACCTCTTCACCACCGTGCTCGACGGACGCAACGCGTATCTCACCGACGGCGTGCAGCGCGCCCTCGGTCGCGAACCGAAGAGCTTCGCAGCCTACGCCCGCGACGTCGCCAAGCAAGGCGTCTGGAGTCCCGTTCCGGAGCCTGCACACGCCTGACGCATTCAGAAAGCGTGCCGGCGCGTTCGTGGTAGCGCGGCCTGGCCCAGGCCGCACGAGAGCGACGCCGCACGGAATTCCGCAACCGAATCATTCTACCCACACCCAATGCGCGTTGCCTTCGGCTCTGCAGTCAGTCTTCGGATTGAAAATGCGCTTCGCGCGAAGCAGTGAGCCAGGGCGCGCTACCCAACAATCCAAAAAATCATGAATACGCCTATCTTCATCCTGATCCTCCTCGCCGCCATCGGCAGCGGCCTCATGGCCGGCCTTTTCTTCACCTTCTCGAACTTCGCCATGAAGGCCCTCCTCAAGCTCCCACCGAGTTCGGGCGCCGCCGCCATGCAGTCGATCAACATAACGATCATCAACCCTTGGTTTCCCGCCATTTTCATGTGAACGTCGCTTTGCAGTCTGGCCCTCGCAGTGCTCGCGATCCTTGATTGGGGAAAACCGGGGCACGCGTGGGCTCTCGCAGGGAGCGCCCTCTACCTGATCGGCTGCATGCTCGTCACCATCCGATGCAACGTCCCGCTCAACGACAAGCTGGCCGCGATCGAACCCACGCATGAAGGCAGTGCCGCCGAATGGAAGCAATACGTCGCACGGTGGATGCCGTGGAATCACGTCCGCACCTTGGCCACAATCGGCGCACTGCTGGCATTCGTTTTCGCCCTGAAAGCTGCGCATTGAGTTCAACATCCCATCCCCGCAACTCATCCACCCCAGTCGCGGAGGATGGCTGCTCGCGGATTTGCGGTTGATTCGGTCGAATACCAAATGTATGTGTCGCCACCCGATACACGAATCTGCCGCACAACGAACCAGGTATTTCCAATGGCCTCCACACCCAGCAAAGACTACAGGCGCCGCGAGCGCGAACAGCGGAAAATCGAGAAACGCATGGCTCGTGAAGCCGCGAGAGAGGAAAAGCTCGCAGCCAAACGCGCCGCCGAAGTGGCCGCCGAAGAAGCGGCCGCGAGGAAGGCCGAGGCAGATCGCCGAGCCAAGGAGGAGGCGGAGTTCGAGGCCGAACTCGAGGCCGAGCGCAAGGCCAAGGAAGGCAAGTGATTCCCGTGAGTTCTCACCCGGATTGAGATCCGAAGAGACCAGCGCATCGAGTGGGTGCGCTCCGGCAGGCTGAGCACTCCGCAGCGTCTGAGGTCGCGGAGAAGCACGTTCTTGGACAACCGTGCGATCAGTGATTGTATCGGTATCATGAAACTGCTCATTCCCATGCTTTTCGCGGCCCTCGGGTGCGCCTCATTCTCTCGCGCCGAGGAACGCAAGCCGAACGTGCTCCTCCTGCTATCCGACGACCTGAATACGGCCCTCAGCGGATTCGGACATCCCCAATGCAAGACACCGCGACTCGACGAACTCGCCAAACGTGGCCTGCGGTTCGAAAACATGCATTGCCAGTATCCGGTGTGCGGAGCCTCCCGGGCCTCGCTGATGACGGGGCTGTATCCGTATTCCAACGGCATGCTCGGCAACAAGGGCAACCTGCGAAAAAATCTCCCCGACATTGTGACGCTCTCACAGCTCTTCCGCAACAACGGCTACCGCGCAGGTCGCGTCAGCAAGATCTACCACATGGGGATTCCATTCGAGATCATCGCGGGAACGGCCGATCACGACGACCCGCCCTCTTGGGACGAGACGGTGAACATCAAGGCACCCGAACAGAACGCGCCCGGCAAACGGACCGAGTGGTCTCCATTGGACAAAGGTTCCCAGACCTTCACCGGAGTGGAATCAACGACCGGCGATCTGGACCACGCCGATGGAAAGGCGGCGGAGGCGGCCATCGAATTCCTGAAGCGGAACAAAGACAAACCGTTCTTCCTCGGATGTGGATTCGTGCGCCCCCATGTGCCGCTTGTCGCTCCATCCAAATATTTTGATCTCTACGACCGCGATGCGATGGTCGCTCCGTCTGTTCCGGAAGACGACCTCGACGACGTGCCCAAGATCATCCGCGAGTACAAGGCGAACTCCCGTTACGGCGTGACTCCCGAACTGCACAAGGGACTGTTGGAGGCCTACTACGCCAGCGTTTCCTACATGGACGCCCAGGTGGGACGTGTGCTCGATGCTCTCGACGAGTTGGGCCTGCGCGAAAATACCATCGTCATCTTCTCCAGCGACCATGGATATCTGTTAGGACATCACCACAAGTTTCAGAAACAGCACCTCTTCGAGGAATCGACCCGCGTGCCGTTCATTCTCAGTGTTCCCTGGATGTCGGAAACCCACGGCAAGGCAACCGCCCACCTCACCGAGCTCGTGGATCTTTATCCGACCATTGCCGAACTCGGCGGATTGACGCCTCCAAAAAACCTGCAGGGAAAGAGCCTTGTTTCACTTCTCGAGAACCCGAAAGCGAAGAATTGGGAAAAGGACATGGTGTTCACCATCAGTCGCAGCGGTGGCGAATCGATCCGCACTCACGACTGGCGGTTCAACCACTGGGGATTCGGGAAGAAGGGCGAGGAACTCTACGATCGGAAGAACGATCCGGGAGAATTCACCAACCTCGCCAACAATCCCAAGTACGCCGACCAGCGCGCCAAAATGAAGAAACGCCTCGAAGCCAAGCGAGTCGAAGCCGGCTACGATCCGAAACGCTACAAGTAGACCGATTAGATGCGCGTCGCCTTGGTCGCGATAAAGGTCTTGATGTGCTTGTCCAGAGGATCATCAGAGTCCGGGCCCCAGTCATCCTCGTAGAATCCAGTGATGGCGAAGCCGGCATCGATCTGAGCCCCTATCTGGTCATCGAGTGAGTGACCGAACCATGCGGGCTGATTCTTCGCCGCGTAGCGGGCGAACTCTTCATCGGTCAGATCTTTCAGATCGGAGTAGGGAATCCGGTGGCGCACGACGAGATCGCCTTTTTCGCGCCGTTCGTCATCGAAGATGTGCAGGACGGGATTGCAGAACCCCGATACAAGATCGCCACCCGGGCGGAGCACTCGGAACGCTTCGCGCCAGACGGGTTTGATGTCGTCCACGATGCAGTTCGAGCATGGGTGGAAGATGAAGTCGAACGCCTCCGATCCGAAACAGCTCAAGTCGCGCATGTCGCCCTGCACGGTGGTAATCTCGAGCCCCTCTCGATCGGCGACGTGCCGGTCCTGGTCGAGTTGCTTTGGTGAATTGTCAAAGACGGTGACCCGTGCTCCGGCTGCGGCGAGAATGGGACCTTGCTGTCCACCACCGCTCGCGAGGCAGAGGACATCGCATTCATCCAGTGCAGGAAACCAGTCTGCGGGCACAGGTCGATAGGGTGTGAGCAGAATGGAAAACTCGCCACGCCGCGCCATCGCGATCTCCTCAGGGGCAACGGGAATCGTCCAACGGTCTCCTTCCGCAACCAACTGGTCCCACATTTCGCGATTATAGGACACGATATCGCATGGCTTTCGACTGGGCATCGTGCATCGCACCCTAGCTGTCGCGACTCGGGCGTCCAAGTCGGTTCTTCAGTTCAAATCCAACTAACGAGCAGATCACGCGACGGCGCGATTTGGGGTGGAATTTCGAGCCTCGCGAAGGAATTCACCGCCTTGATGCTTTTCGAGGAGAGCCTTAGAATATCAGGATGAGGATGTACCCAGTGCTAGCGTGCGGCGTGATTTTCGTCCTGATGACGGAGGCAGGCTATGGGGCGAAGAAAGACCAACTTCCGTCGCGAAAGGCGAAGATCGTCGTCCCACTTCTCAACAATCTGAGAGCCGAAGCAAACTACGAGGATGTCATCGAGATTCTCGGCGATGCGGGCCCGGATACGGGGAGCGGCATCCACGTTCATCATTTCGAGCTCAAAGGCAGCAAGAGCGTGCGGGTTGGAACGCCCGATTACCAAGCGATCATCTACATCGACTTGATCGAAAAGGACGGCACGGCCGAACGTTTGTTTCCTCGGTCCATCGCACGCGAGCCCGCTCCCAAGAAATCGGCAATTGAAGAGCAGCTAGCACAACTCAACTCGCGGCACGCGAAGCTGCTCGCGGACACCACCGCGCCCGTCCATCAGCTTTATCGCAACTCGCTCAAGAAGCTTCTCCAGCAAGCGGAAGACTCTGGCAACACAACTGTCGCCATGAAGATCCTCACCGCGTATCTCGAGGGAACGGTGTGGAACATCAGCAACCGCAAACCGGACGGCAAAATCCTCTACACGCTTTCACTCTCCAAGAATGGGAAGTTCCGCCACAGCGACGGGAGAACCGGTGCTTGGAAAGCCACCAGTCCGCGTGATCTCAAGCTCTGGAATTGGGATCCCGCCACGCTGAACGACGACCTCACTCAATTCCGCGCGGTAGGAACGGGCGTCATCTACTTCGGGAACCTGCAGAAGTCCGAGATCGCCGAGAACGCGCTTCGTGATGCGCTCCAGGAAACGATGATCGATATTTCCGTCCCCAGAGCCGCAAAACCGGACGCGGGAAAGTCCACGGTTGGAGAGATCATCATCAACGTCGCCAAGAACGGGACATTCCATGTCGAGGGCAAGAAGTTCAGCAACGAGAAGTTGCTGAGCCTGCTGAAGGATGTGAGCGAAACCCACAAAGACCAGGCAGTGCTTCTCCGCGCGGACAGGGTAACGGAATTCAGTCACATCGTCTCCCTGCTGGATATCTGCCAGAAGGCCGGCATTTGGAACATTTCGTTTGCGGCGAACAGCCCGCGCGAGCAAAAGCGGTAGCGCTTGAGCTGTCCCACTTTGTGCCGCATGCAACCCAATCTTCCCGAGCAGGCACGCTACCTGCACCATCTCGCGCCGACGCCCCTCTCCGAAGTCCGACTGAATCCGGAAGGACCTCCCATCTGGTGCAAGCTCGAGTTCCTCAATCCCAGCGGGTCGACGAAGGATCGGATCGCGCGTCACATTCTCGAGAAAGCCTGGCGGCGCGGCGAGATCGGACCGGGAAGCACGGTGGTCGAAGCGTCGAGCGGCTCCACAAGCATCGCCTTCGCCCTCGCGTGCGCTCAGATGGGCCTCAAATTCGTCGCCTTTATTCCAGATACCGCGACGGGTGAACGCGAACTCATCATCCGCGCCTACGGCGGCGAGGTCCGTCGGGTGCAAGGTGGGATGTCTGCCGTTCTGCTAGCTGCTGCACAAGCCGCGTCCGATCACGGCTGGTTCCCGGGTCGACAGTTCGCCAATCCAGACAACACGGAGGCACATCGGCTCGGAACAGGGCCCGAGATCCTCGCCCAAGTGCCGGGCGGCTGTGTGGATGCGGTGGTCAGCGGCATCGGCACTGGAGGCACCTTGCGTGGATTGCATGAAGCCTTCGCCGATGCCGGCTGCGACGTTCGCGCCTTTGCGGCAATTCCGCGCGAGAGCGATGGCGAAGTGTTCGGATCCGATGTCGAGTGTTGCAGCATGAAGTTCAGTTGCGATGTCCCCGGAGTCGCCGATGGCATTTCCGAGATTCACGCGAGCTGGAATTGCGAAACGCTCGAAGAGATCGAAGTCGAGGACGCTGAGTGCCTCGCCGTCACGAAGGAACTCTGGGCACGCGGCTTTCCCGTCGGGCCAAGTTCCGGCTTGAATTTCGTCGCTGCTCAGCGCGCCGCAGAGCGACTAGGTCCCGACAAGGTAGTGGTGACCGTGTTCCCTGATCGAATGGAGCGCTACTTCTCTCACAAGGTCTTCGAGCACCTCTCGGCGAAGCCTGACTGAACTACTTCTCAGATTTCCGAACCTGACTGAACAGCCACTTGTAGAACTCGGGATCCGCGTAGGCGATGCGCCCCGCTCCGTGTCCTTCGTCCGGATAGACGGTGAGATGCGCGTTCTTGTGCCCCTTCTTCTTCACGGCATTGATGACGCGTTCCGATCGCTCGGCAGGCACGACACGATCTTTTCCGCCAGCGAATGCCCAAACCGGAACCTTCAAAAGATTCTCAACCCACTTGTCGAGATCGGGAGTGACATCCTTGGGACCACCAGGCCCGATCCCTCCCACCATCGGTGCGACTGCGGCGAAGTGTTCCGGATGCGTTCCCGCCCAGACCCACGTGCCGTATCCGCCCATGCTGCTTCCTGTCAGGTAGACGCGGTTTTCATCGACAGGGAAAGTGGCCTTCAGATGCTGAAGAAATCGATTCAGGTCCTCCGGGATCCAACCCCCGCGCTTCTCGCCCTTTCCGCGGCTGCACTGGGGCGCGACCATGAGGCACGAACCGGGCGCGTGTTTCTGAACCGAGCGATGCACTCCCCTCGCCTGCCCGGTGATCTTGCGGATCTCATCTCCAACACCGCCGGCTCCGTGCAGGTAGATCAGCAAGGGCACTCTTGTTTTGGAATCTTTGAGTTCGGGTGAAAAGACAAGAAACTCCGGGTTCAGAAACGCGGTCTGCTCCTCGATCTGCTTGCTCACTCTGAAAACCGTCGGCTCGGAATTCCCGCTTTGCGGAGGCGCAGCGCCCGTTCCTTCCTTCCGCTTCTGGGCAAACAACCAATCCATGAACCCGTCGGTGAAGTAGGCGAAGTCGTCGATGACATGGCCCTGCTTTAGGTACTCGTGGTAACGGACATCGCGTGCACCCGCATCCTTGAGCGCCTTGAAACTGATGCGCGATCCCTTGACGCCACGGTCACCGTCCCCGTTGAAGATCCAGATCGGGATGTGCTTGATGGCCTCCGCCTCTTCGGCGTTCTGCGGTCCGTGGGAAAACCCGGACAAGGGTGCCGCCGCCGCGAACTTGTTCGGGAACATGCGAATGAAGTTCCACGTCCCCTGCCCTCCTCGTGAGAATCCGGTCAGATAGAGTCGATCCCCATCGACGTTGGGCGTCTTCGGGTCGCCATTCATTTCTGCGACGAAATCGTCGAGAGCTTTGATCGTCATCGTGCGGTATTCCTCGCTCGACCAATTGTCCTGCCTCTTCCGGTTTCGCGGGATGAAGAGGATGTGCGGATGCGCTTTCTGGATTCGAGGGAGCGACCACACTCCCTTCGGAAAGCCCTTGTGGGTATCGATCGTGAGATCCGTGTAGCCATGCAGAAAGGTCACCATCGGGTATTTCACGCCCGGCTTGAGCTCCTTCGGAACGTAGACGTGATAAGGCAAGCCGTTCTCGTGAGTCCGATCTTCGTAGAGCTTGTCGAGCCCGGTGATCTCGCCAATCGCATCCCTGATCGCCTTAAGCTTCTTCGTCTCCTCCACCGAGATGATCCGAGAGTTACCCGGTCCATCCTCGTCAGTGGAGAAGGCGACGGCGGGAACCCAGAAATAGAGGAGAAGTAGGAAGCGAGGGCGCATAGAGGTGGCTTTGATTAACGCACTACCTTTCGTGCCACGAAGCCGGCTTGCAACTCTCCAAATCATCGCCGACTCCCTGCGGCGGAGACTTTCTGGTCAAGAATATCGCGCATCTCCTTCAATCGCTCGGCAACGTGCGCTTTGCCGGCGAGGTTGTTCTTCTCCTCAGTGTCCTTGGTAAGGTTGTAGAGTTCCTCGCCATCCGGCCATTTTCCGTAGCGCCAGCGCTGATTGCGCAGGGCGTAGCCCAGTTTCGGACCGCGAGTTACGACGCTGTAGGCGTATTTCTTTTTGCCCAACCGCTCCGGGTGCCCCAGGAGCGGGCGAAGTGAAACTCCTTGAAGATGCTCGGGGGGAGTGAGTCCGGTGAGATCGACAAGCGTCGGGTAAATGTCGACGAGTTCGACCATGGCCTGCGAAGTCGTTCCGCCTTTGGTCAGACCGGGAGCGCGGACGATGAATGGAACCCTAGCGCCGATATCAAACAGCGTGACCTTGCCCCAGAGAAAGTGATCACCGAGGTGATAGCCGTGGTCGGAGGTGAAAATCACAATGGTGTCATCCCAGTGACCGTTTTTCTTCAGGGAATCGAAGACGATCTTCAACTGGGCATCGATGAAGGAGACGCAGGCGTGGTAGGCCTGCATGTACTCGCGGCGCAATGCATCGTTCTCCTTGCCGAGTTCGAAACCAAAGGCCTCGTAGCGTTTCGAAATGGCGGTCTTCGGCAGGCTGTCCCACAGGTTCGGCCGGTCGGGTTCGTAGGTGATCTTGTCGAGCGGATAGAGATCGAAATACTTTTCGGGAGCGAGAAACGGAACGTGCGGTTTCTGGAGGCCACACGCGATGAAAAACGGCTTGTCCCCATGCGTCTTCTCGCCCAGCCACTTCGCAACCTGACGGGCGTTCTTCCCGTCCTTGTGCTGCGCATCGGTCAGCCCGCTGCGTCCGTATCCCGGCGGCGTCTGCGCACCGAGCTTGCTCTTCGCTTTCTTCTCCGTCTGCTTCCACAGCTTGCGGTTCTTGCGGTCTTCGATCGATCCGTGTTCACTCTCGAACTTCTTCCGCGCCGCGGTCACCACAGGCAGTTCGTCGTTCTGAAACCGCACGAAAGCGTTCCACGCAATGTCGCCGTGTTCGTGCCTTGTCGAGTGGAACACCTTGCCGACACTCGCGGTCCAGTAACCGCTTCCCTTAAAGAACTGCGGCATCGAGACGGTGTCTGGCTGTTCCTTGCGGATATCGGCCTTGTTGTCGAGCACGCCGCTCGATTGGGGATAGAGCCCGCTGAGGAACGATGCCCGTGAAGGCCCGCAGACGGGATACTGGCAGAACGCACGCTTGAAGGTCATCCCTTCCGAGGCGAATTGCGCGAGAGTCGGCGTGTGGACCGGGTCGTAGCCATGGGGCGAAACATGGGTATTAAGATCATCGCACACGATGAGAACAACGTTCTTCTTCCCGCCAGCCTGTTTCCGCTTCTTCTTTGGCTTGGATTTCGTGCCCGGAGTTGCGGCGCCCTTCTCCCATCGAAAGGCTTCTCCTTCGATCACGAGATCCTTCCGCACATTCAGCTTCTCCTCCAGCTCCGCAAAAGTCGTAGGGGCGATCTTCCGCATCTTGGCCATCTCCCCGGAGTGCTCGGACATGGAAGCGAGATTGGTCCATTCGTTGGGATCCTTCTTCAGATCGTAGAGTTCTTCCCCGTCCCCGCCGTAGCGGATGTAACGCCAATCGCGATTGATGACCGCGTACTCGCCCGGATGCATGTGCGGCAGAAACACATCGCGGTCCTTCGCCGCAGACGGATTGGCCAACGTCGCGGCCAGCGATTCGCCCTCGAGTTTCTGATGCGGCTTCGACAATCCGCACATCTCGACAAAGGTCGGATACATGTCGATGAGGCTGACCGTCACATCGGTCGTCTTCCCTTTGGCGACACCCGGCCCCGCCCAGATGAAGGGGACATTCGATGTGCGTTCCCAGAGCGTGTGCTTTCCCCAATCACCCTTCTCCCCGTGGTGGTATCCGTGATCGCTCCAAAGAACAACGATCGTATTCTCGGCGTAGGGACTGGCCTCCAGCGCATCGAGCACCCGTCCCATCATGGCATCGGCGTAGCTCATGCAGGCGAGGTAGCCGTGGATCGCGTCACCGACGGCGTCGAGACTTTCGAGCTTCTTGTGAATCCGCGAACGCGCTGTCTTGATCTTCCGAATCTTCTCCGGCAGATCGTCGAGGTCGTCCTTTTTGTAGGGCGGAAGCTCGATCTTCTCCGGATCGTAGAGATCGAAGTATTTTTGTGGGCAGTAGTTCGGGAAGTGCGGCGCATAGATCCCGACGCCAAGGAAGAACGGTTTGTCGTGCTTCTTCTTCAACTGCTCGACCGCCCAGTTGATGCGGATCGTGTCCGCCATTTCCTCTTCCTTTTCATTCGGAATCGCACCCCACTCGAGAAACAGACCTCCGGTCACTTCCTGCCCCCTGTTGTAGATGCTCGCCGGAAACGGATCCGGAAACGGCGTCTCCTCACTCCACGATTCCAACGGCCATCCGCTCTCACGCTGCGACTGGTTCCTCAGAAAGAACTCCGTCCAGCCACGTTGGTCGATCGCTCCCGCCGGATGATGGAAAAGCTTACCCGCACCGAGCGTCGTGTAGCCCGCTTTCGAAAAACTCATCTGCATCGCCTCGATCTCGGGATGGTTGACGAAGTAGTGAGCCGTCCGGTAGCAACCCGTCGTCGACGCATACTGACCGGCGAAGATCGCGGCCCGCGACGGGGCGCAAAAAACGCCTGCCGTGTGCGCATTGGTGAAATTCACCCCGCGCGCAGCGAGCCTGTCGATATTCGGCGTGATCGCCCGCGGAGTGGCGTTGAGGCACCCGATCCAGTCGTTCATGTCATCGACGGCGAGGAAGAGAACGTTGGGTGGGCGGTCTTCCTCCGCGATGAGAAGAGACGGAATTAGGATGGCAAGAATGCAGGCGAGTGACTTCATGATGTGGCTCTTTGGGCGGGCGAGCGACGGAACTCGCCGAGTCGGCAGTCCATCGCTATCATTCTACACGAGGTTCGCAAAAGCCTTGCGATGCTCGGCACGCAGGCTAAAGCCGACGCGACGACCTCTGGCGAAGATACGGACGGAAACCGTCATCTCAACTCCGCTGCTCCTGTGAGAATTGGACAGTTTGCTTTTCCGCCTTATCTCGGCGGTCCGAAGGACGCCAACCCGCCATCGAGCAGCGTCACGACGACTTCGCCATTCCGGTTGACCAGCAATCCGCCCGGCAATGGTTCGCCGGGCAATTCGAGCTGATTGAAAGGACGGCCATTCTGCGGATTGAGCGTCAGAAGATGCCAATGGGGTTTTGCGCGATGGAGCGCCTGGAAACGCGCCACGGCGATGATCGCGTTGGGACACACGACAAGCGACACTGCTTCGAAGCGATTCGAATCGCCCAGATCGGTGGACTGCCAGCGGTGTTCTTTCCCCAGCGTCATCAGACCAACGATATTTCCGCGGAATCGATCCCGGCGGGCTCCGGCTTTCTCGAATCCTTTGCGGGCACGCGCGGCGACCTTCTCGGTGTCGAGGGCGGTGATGCGTCCGTACTTCAAGTTGGCTACTGCCATCATTTGATCGTTCCATGCAGGAGGGATTCCTCCTCTATTGAGCGTCATTTTCCGCCGATCGGTGGACCAGATCTCGAAGGAGCCCTTCGTGGAAACATTGCGCGGTGACGAATAAAGAATGCGGCCACCGGCGACGATAAGGTCGTCTCCTATCCTGCCGACGAACTTCCCGCCGTTCGATTGCGGCTGTCCCTGTCTGCGCGGCGGATCGAGACATTTGCCGGTCGCGAGATCGAACGACGCCGGCGAGACGACATTTCCGCCCGCGAGCAGCAGCCGGTCACCTGAAATGGAAAGATTGCCCTGCGCGCTCACGCCTTTTCGAAGTTCGGGATTGAGGTGACCGCTCGAATTGTTCTGCCAGATCAGCTCTCCAGTATTCGCGTCCAGTGCGTAGACGTAGGTGCCATCATGATCCACGATGCCTGCCGCGAAGTAGGCGCGGCGGTCGTGGACAAGCACGCCGCTGTTGACCGGCCACGTCGAACTCAAGGCTCCGTAGACCATGATGTGCCGTTCCACCGGAGCTGCCCGGAAACGCCAGAGTGGCCGTCCTGTCTTCGCCTCGACACAGTGGACATATCCATCGCCGCTTCCGAACCACGCACGGCCATCCCCGACGGTCGGCGGATATTTCACAACACCACCCGCATGATACACCCAGCGGTCCGCGCCGTTCTTGCTGTCGATGGCGCGCACGTTCCCATCCTCACCGCCGGTGAAGATCAAGTCCCCCGCTGCAACGGCTTCGCTCGGAACGTGTGGACGCTTTGGCTGATGGTGCCAGCGTCGGACGAGTTTGCGTGCGATCGGGACCTGCGTCCCAGCCGAACGGTTGTTGTTGCCACGATAGGTCGCCCAGTCGCGATCCGTGACCTCGAGTTCTTTCACCCTCTCCCCTTTCGCAAGTTTCACCAACCGCCCTCCGGTGGTGGCTTTGTGATCGAACTTGAAGTCCCCTGCGGAACACCGGGCGATGTTGCCGATCAGCGAAAGATTGCAGTCGCAGGCCCACGGTCCGAGATAGATCAGCCCATTCGCGGGAATGACGCCATCGTTACAGGCGGGTCGAACGGCTCCATCGACCTGAACGACCCCGGTTTCGCGATCAAATCGCGTCATTCCCTCGCCACGACAGAAGATCGAATCGATGCTCGCGGTAAGACGCGTGCAAGCGCGCTTGGCAAATCCGAGATCCCGCTCCACTTCACCGCTCAGCGGATCGAGAACGATCTGGTTCCCGCGCGGGCCGACGCCAATGATCACCTTGCCATCGATGTAGAGCGCGTTCGGGTTGTTGGTCACCTTCTTCTTCTGCCAAAGGAGATAGCCATCTTCGGTCGAGACGCCGATCACGTTCATCCGGGTCTGGCCCTGCACGATGAGCGCTTCCGGCGTTGCCACGACGAGTGATTGCGTGCGCCAACCCGGAGTCGAGGTCAGCCCCTTCCCGGGTTCCTCGATGAGCCCGAGGGTTTCCTTGTCAGCATTCGTCCACTTCACCGTTCCGGTCGATTTCTCCAGACAGCGGAGGTGCTTGTCCGGGCAGTAGAGGAAGAATCGCTCGTCCTTGATGGCCAAGCCTCGCGCATCGATGGGCGAGTCCTCCTCGTGTTTCCAAACGAGTTTGTTTTCGACCAGGTTCCATGCCGCGATGGTGTTGCCAAAACCGTGCGGGATGCGCTTTCCATAATATCCCTTGCTCAGATCGGCCCAACTCCAGCCGCCGAAGGCCCGAGA
>CAJIAN010000867.1_pt1 | contig 29183 bp, 13 predicted proteins | sample 9199061 | NCBI WGS metagenome assembly CAJIAN01 (sample SAMEA7708264, study PRJEB35096) | sediment metagenome | biome: marine neritic benthic zone biome [ENVO:01000025]; feature: sediment [ENVO:00002007]; material: shallow marine sediment [ENVO:03000034] sea grass bed [ENVO_01000059] ...
CCTCTCGTTCCCGGGCAGAACCGCATTTCGGTAGAAGTTCACCAGATATCCACCGACAGCAGCGATATCGTCTTCGGATTGAGGCTGCTGGGGCGCTTCGTTCTGACGCCGGGAATCCCTGCACAGCCCTTCCGCGACTCGGACAACCAGTGGATCGAGATCGCCAATCGGAGGGGCGCGCCCGTCGAGCTCGGCGGGTGGGAATTCGATGACGGCATCCAGTTTGTGTTTCCGCAGGGCACGATGCTCGGCGTCGGAGAGCATGCGTGTCTGGCTCGTGACGCCGCCGCGTTCGCCAACGCCTATCCGGGAGCCCGACTGCTTGGGGAGTTTGGCGGCACGCTCTCGCGACGCGGGGAGCGGATCTCGCTACGCGCACCGGATCGGAATCCGGCGGATGTCGTGCGTTATTTCGAAGAGGGACGCTGGCCGCGGTCAGCGGACGGTGGCGGGTCAAGCCTCGAACTTCGGGATCTCGATGCGGACAACAACGTGCCCGAATCGTGGGCGCCCTCGGACGAGACGCATCAGTCGTCGTGGCGGACCTACACGTATCGTGACAATGGTTCGTCGAACGGGGGACCGGACGGGGCGTGGCGCGATTTCGTCATCGGCCTGCTCGACGCCGGAGAGGTTCTCATCGACGACATCAGTGTGGTCGAGTCGCCCGATGGTTCCGCGACGCAGTTTCTTTCGAATACCGATTTCGAATCCGGCGCGGACACGTGGCGGATGCGCGGCAATCACCGGCACAGTCAGGTCATCGACGATCCCGACAATCCGGGAAACAAGGTACTGCACATCATCGCGGAAGGTCCGACCGAGCACATGCACAACCAAATCGAGACCACGCTCGCAAGTGGGCGCTCGGTGAGTAGCAGCCGCGAGTACGAGATTTCGTTCCGCGCCAAGTGGCTCACCGGATCGAATCAACTGCACACCCGTCTTTACTTCAACCGGGTGGCGCGCACGACGCCGATCGACCGGCCGCTCGATGTCGGCACGCCGTCCGCGCCGAATTCCCGTGCCGCATCCAACATCGGACCCACATTCACCCATTTTCTCCATTCGCCTCCCGTGCCGGATGCGGGCGAAGCGGTGAAAGTCGCGGCCGAAGTGGCGGACCCCGATGGAATCGCCGGCCTCACCCTGTTTTACGCCGTCGAAGGCGGTGCCTTTCAAAGTGCGGCGATGTCTCCGACGGGCGGAGGTTCGTACGAGGGCACGATTCCCGGGCAAGCGGCTGCGGATATCGTGCAATTCTACGTGCAGGCGACGGATGGCAGCGGAGCCGTCTCGATGTTCCCCGCGCGCGGCCCGGATTCGCGCGCGCTCTACCAAGTGCAAGATGGGTTGGCCGCGGACACAGGCGTTCACAATTTCCGCATCGTTATGACGGAGGACGACGCGAACTTCATGCACACGCCGATCCACGCGATGAGCAATGGTCGGATGGGTGCGACGATCATCGATCGCGAGGAGGAGATCTATTACGATGTCGGCGTGCGCATCAAGGGAGGCCAGCGTGCGCGGATCCAGGACATCTATCTCGGCTTCAGCGTCCGCTTCGCCGCCGAGCGACTCTATCGCGGCGTGCACCGCACCGTCGGCGTCGATCGCTCGGGCACTCCGAACGAAGCGCCCACCGAACTGATGTTCGACATCGCGATCTCGAATTCGAGCGGTGCGCCCAGCCGCTACACCGACCTGCTTTACGTGAACGCGCCGCGCGACCGACACACCGGCCCCTCGATCCTGCAGATGGCGCGCTACAACGATGTCTTCCTCGACTCCCAATTCGAAAACGGTGCGGAGGGGTTCCTCTACGAGTACGAGCTGATCTACTACCCGCGCACCGCCGACGCGAACGGCTTCAAGATTCCCGAGCCGGACACGGTGATTGGGCAGGATGTCGGCGACCTCGGGCCGGACAAGGAGCGCTACCGATGGTTCTTCCTGACCAAGAACAATCGCTCCGCCGACAACTTCGAGCCGATCATCCGCTACAATCAGCAGTTTGGGAAATCGGGTGCCGCATTCGAGGACGGTCTCGAAGAAGTCATCGACGTCGACGGTTGGTTCCGCGGGTTCGGCTACTCGGCGGCGGTGGGCTCGACCGACAACATCGCCTCCGGTTTCGAGCACAACGGGATGTACTACGCCCAACCCGATGGTCGCGTGATTTCGCTTCCGCACGACATGGATTTCAGCTGGAGCACGAGCCTGTCGATTTTCGCCAATCCGGAATGCGCGAAGCTCGCAGCCGCTGGCCACCGTCGTCGGCTCTATCTAGGGCACTTGCATGACATCTGCACGACCACCTTCAACAGCGGTTACATGCAGATGTGGCGCGACCATCTCAACCAACTCGATCCCGGCGGCTACTGGGGGTCGACACTCAGCCACATCGGCAATCGCTCGGCGAACGTGCTTTCGCAGATCAACAGCGAGATCTCGCAGGTGAACTTCCAGATCACGACCGGCGATCCGCACACGGTGAACACGGGATCGGCGACGATTGCAGGCGACGGTTGGGTCAATGTGCGGAACATCCGCATTGCGGGGAGCACAGTGCCACTCGATGTGGTGTGGACGGATTCGAACTCGTGGCAGGTCACCATTCCGGCATCTCCGGGTCAGCAGGACATCACCTTGGAGGCGGTCGATTTCTCGGGAGACGTGCTCGACAGCGACACGATCACGGTGATCAACACCTCGCCGGTCGAGCCGGCATCATCCGAGAATCTCGCAATTTCCGAAATCATGTATCATCCGGCGGATCCGACTGCGGCAGAAATCTCCGCGGGCTTCACGGACGATTCGTTTTTCGAATATGTCGAATTGATGAACATCGGATCGGCCCCGGTGGATCTCACCGGCATGGCGTTCACGGCGGGGATCGAGTTCGCCTTCCCGTCGATGATCCTGCAACCGGGCGATCGCGTCGTCCTCGCGCGTGATCGGGCCGGTTTCCTGTCACGCCATCCCAGCGCGGGTGCTGCGCTCGTTCCGGGCGAGTTCGGACAGGGTGAGGACAACAAGCTCGCGAACGGGGGCGAGGAACTTGTGCTTTTAGGTGGTGCGGGAGACGAGATCCGCCGTTTCTCTTACAGCGATAACTTCCCGTGGCCGGCGAGCGCGGATGGCGCGGGTCCAAGTCTCGTGCTCATTGCTCCGCAGTCGAATCCCGATCACGCGGATCCGGCGAACTGGAGACCGAGCGCGCCGAGCGGGGGTGTTCCCGGTGGGACCGACGCGACCACGTTCGTGGGCGATCCCCATGCCGATCCCGATGGCAACGGGGTCGGGGCCCTTCTTGAATACGTGCTCGGACCGGGAGCGCCCATCACTTTGTCGGACGACTTCTCGAGTCTCTCCTTCAATCGGAACCTCTCCGCCGACGATATGCTTCTTCTTATCGAGTCATCCGCGAACCTCGTCGATTGGGCAGCGGCTCCGGCGATGCTGACGGCGTCTCTCGACAATGGCGACGGAACGGTGACCGAAGCGTGGAGTCTCGGTCCAGCGGCTGGAGTAGGATTCCTTCGTGTGCGAGCAAGCACGCGTCCGTAGCAGAATTCGTGAGACTCCTGACGTTCCCCTGCTCAACAGCAACTGCGGTGGTCATCCTGAGGGAGGGACGACTGAAGGATCTCGTGAGCAACAGTGGCGCTGGAGAATACTCGGCGGGAGGCAGCAAGGATGCTTCGACAGCCTCAGCTGGGAACCTTAGGCAACTGGTGCTGACCAGATCCTTCGCCCTCCGTCACTCAGGATGACAGTCGAGAATTCCGGCAGTCGGAACTTTCACCAGTTCCGCGACGCGATCACTCCTCGATCTCGTCCAGATTGACCACTCGGTAGAAAAGAACTGGTCCGGCAGTCGGAGCGACGATGCTGTCGACGACGGTTGTTTCTCCGGACTGACCCGTTTCATCGAGGACCTCGGTCCACGTGTCGGTGGCCATGTCAAACGACGCTTGCAGCGCGTAATCGACCCCACTCTTGGACGTGAAGGTGACGGCGACATTTCCGGTGTTCGGATCGCGACTGATCGCGGTGATCACAAAGTCGTCGGACCCTGACGGATCGAAGAACACTCCGCCGAGGGCATTTGCTTCCCAGCGTCCGTCGTAGCGACCCTTCACGGTGTAGACCTCGCCCACCGAACCGTTGATATCGAAGAGCACGTAGTCGACATCCGCATTGCGCCACGATTCGTTGGGTCCGACAACCTCGATGAGACCGGAATCCGCACCGGTATTGGAGACAATCTGCACTCCCGTGGCGGCCTCCCAAAGGAGCCCATCCGGGTTGTTGGGGGTGCAATCCGTGATGACCCCGAGTCGGAACTGCGCGTTCTGACTCATGGTGATGGTGAAGAAGTCGTTCATCGAGCCGGGTTCATTGTTGATGAGCCAATAATCACCACAGACGAGGTCAGGGACGACGCCGGCACCGGTTTGCGTCACGTCGTCGAATGATGCCTGGTGGGACTCTGCTCCGAGGCCTTCGTATCGCAGGCCTCCCACGAGATCGACCGTGGCGTAAGGGGGGTTGACGAGGTTCTGCGGATCCCCGTCGGGAAACTGGGCGATGAAGTAGCCATCCGTCCCGTAGATGTTGTCATCGTCGCCGAACGGTTTCATCACGTCCGAGGAGCGCCATCCGTCGTTCGTAACGATATCGACCCCGACGGGACTCACCCCGGCACCGGGTTGGATAACGGTCACCGTTGCTTCGGCCATCACTGTGTCGTCTCCCTTGGCGGCGATGAGTTGGTAGGTCGTGCTTTCAGTGGGCCCCGCCACGATGCCCAGACTTCCCGTCCCGTTGGGATTGGTGAGCCCGGTCAAGACATCCATGTCACCGGGGTTGAGGGTCAGACTGGTCAACGGCAGCGCCACCTCCCAGTCGAGGGTGACCGTCTCGCCCGGAGAGATGAGATTTGGCGTCGCTTCGAAAGAAATGACCTCCGGGGGCGTCAGCGTGACTTGCACGGAGGCGACGCTGCTCTCGCCGTTTACCGTGGCTGTCAGCTGGTAGGTGGTTGTTTCATCCGGGCCCGGATCGATGGGAAAGTCGCCCTCTCCGGCGGGATCCGTGTTGGGAAGGACGTTAATCCCACCGGGATCGAGAGTGAGCGAATCGTAGGGCGGCTCCACCTGCCACGACAACGTGACTGGTTGCCCGGGAAGATCGATCGGATTTGGCGATGCGGTGAACTCGCTGATCTCGGGTGCGTCGGGGTTCGGAGGTGGATCGAAGAAGAGACCCCCGAGCGCATTGGCGCTCCACCGATCATCATGGACGCCCCACACCGTGAACACGTCGCCAGCGTCTCCCGTGATGTCGAAGAGCAAGTAGTCCACATCGGCATCCCTCCATGCATCGCCGGGGCCGAGAGTGTCGACGATTCCAGTGTCCAAATTCCCCGTCCCCGTAATTCTCACACCCTTTGACGATTCCCAGAGCGTCTGCGGCCCCCCGTCGAGATTCGGTGTCTGGTCGACGATGACGCCAAGGCGGAAACTCGCGGACTGATTGAGGGTAATGGTGAAGAAATCGTTTTCCGCCGCTCCATCTTCGATCCAGTAATCTCCTGCGACGAGGTCGTTCACGGGTGCTGGGCCTGTTGCGAGAACATCGTCAAAGGAACTTTGGTGATTCTCGGCACCGATGCCCTCATACTGCCCGTTGGTAGCGACCGACGCGTACGCGGGTTGCGAGACATTGTTCGGATCTCCGTCAGCGTATTGTGCGATGAAATATCCATCGGTCCCGTAGACGTTATCCTGATCTCCGAATGGCTTGACGACGTCGGTAGTCCGCCATGCGTCATTGGTGTCCTCATCGATACCGACGATATCGACCGTCGCCGCGATCGCGGGGTGGGAAACAGCCAGGAGAATTGTGGTGGCTAGCGGGGCAAGCTGTCGTCTCATGGGGGTTTTGGGGTTCGGGTCGTTCTCAATGAAAAAAAGCGGACGCCGGATGCCGGCGTCCGCTCTTGCGAAAACTGTCGATTTTGGGGTTTCAGGCGCCTCCGACCTTCCGGCGTTTCGGAGGCTTGGCGGCTATTTCCGACGGCGTCGTAGGAGGACGATGCAACTGAGCGCCGCGAGGAGAGAGACGCTTGGTTCGGGAATGGTGTCAAAGAAGACGCCTCCGAGGGCATTGGCGCTCCAGCGCGCATCCTGTTGGCCCGAAACCGTGAACACATCACCGGCGTTGCCTGTGATGTCGAAGAGGACGTAGTCCACATCGGCATCTTTCCACGCCTCGCCCGGTCCCAATACGTCGATAATGCCAGTGTCTTGCCCGCCCGGTCCGGTCACTCGAACGCCGCTTGAAGCCTCCCAGAGTGTCTGAGGTCCCCCAGCAAGATTCGGGGTTTGATCGGTGATGACGCCCAGCCTGAACGAAGCGTCGGCGGTCAGTGTGATTGTAAAGAAATCGTTTTCTGGTGCTCCGTTCTCAATCCAATAGTCCCCAGCAACGAGATTGGGTACCACTCCTGCCCCTGTTTGTAAGACATCGTCAAAGCTGCTCTGGTGATTCTCAGCACCCACGCCCTCATACTGCCCGAGCGTGACGACGGTCGCGTACGCTGGCTGCGAGACGTTGTTGGGATTGCCATTGGGATATTGGGCTATGAAATATCCGTCGGTGCCGTAGATGTTATCGCCATCCGCGTCGGGTTTTGCGATATCCGACGAGCGCCATGCATCGTTGGTGGACTCGTCGACGGTGACGAAATTGATCGTGGCGTTGCTGGTCGCAAGCCCCACAAGAACAAATGCGGCGGCTACGAGGGTTCGAATCGAGGTCATCGTCGTGTGAGGGAGGTAATTAGATCTGAAGCAAACAGTGCTGATTCTGCTTGGCGCCTTAGGAATAAGGAAGGCTAAGGGAGCCCCACGATCGTGCGACTGTATTAGGAACTACTGACCTTTGTGAGGTGTTAACACGACATACTGGTCCACACCGACGTCGGTCAGTTCGCTCACCTGTCCAGACGGCCAAATGACCCTCACAACCGCGATTCGAGTGTGTTTTCCCAGTCCGAAATGGGCGACGGCCGGATGCTGCGCCCGGAATGAGTCGCCAGCGACAATGCGGCGTTCTCTGGATCCGAACGTACCGCGAAGTTCGACCTTCGCCCCGACTGGTGAGATGCCTGGTGTGCCTTTGAGCCGCACGCCGAGCCAGTGGCCCGATCCCGCCGAGGTATTACGGTGCACCATGAGGGACTGCACTGGCATTCTGTTCCGTTCCCCGTTCCAACGATGCTCGACAACTAGAAGGTCCTGTTTTCCGTCAGCATCGAGATCGGCGGCCACCACGGCGCGGCAGTCGGTTTCGTAGGACACCCCGAAGAGGAATCCAACATCGACAAATTCCTGCCCGCTGAGATTGAGGAATAGCCGGTTGTGTTCAAAACCGTTCCAGGAAATCTGTCCACTACCCAGACCGCGGAATGCGAGGGGCCGGAATTCATCAGTGAACAAGCGGCCAGCCACCGGATCCTCCGTCGAGGAACCGGTGTAGAGGTCGCGCCGCCAGAAGCAGGTGCAGTAATCCGTCGCCGAATCGCCGCTCACATGGCCGTTGGCGACATAGAGATCGTCGTCACCGTCATTCTCGACATCGAATCCCGCTGCTCCCCACGACCAGCCGGCACGGGCACAGCCGTCGTTTAGCGTGCTTTGTACGAAACGGTCGCCGCGCCGTTGATAGAGCCGGTTGCCGAAGGCCATGCCGGCGCGTGTCTCCGCGTGTTTCGGAAAATCGTCCCGCTTCAGTCCCAGCTGATCGAGTCGCCGCGCGGTCGTCGAACTCATGCCGACCATGTAGAGATCCTCGCGCCCGTCTCGGTCGAAGTCTCCGAACGCATGGGCCATTCCGAAGCCAAGCCGCTCGTCGAACAACTCCGATGTCGCTTCGCGGAATCGGCCCTTGCCGTCATTGAGATAGGCATCAAGGCCGGCGAAGTCACTGACCACGATGAGGTCCAGATCGCGGTCATCGTCGAGGTCCACGAAAGAAGCGCTGTAGGTGCGGCGATGGCGTTTGGCGGCCAGACTCGCAGCTTCGGTCGCGTCCGTGAACTTTCCCGTTCCGTCGTTGAGGAAAAGGTGGGACGGGTAACCGTCGTTGGCGTCGTAGTAGGGCGTCGGCATCTGTCCGCCGTCGTAGGGAATCTTGTACTGCGCGAACCACACATCGAGGTCGCCGTCCGCGTCAACGTCACCGCACGTGATCGCGCTCGGGAGTTTGGCGACCTCCGCCCACGCCTGCCTGCCTCCGCCAGTGAACGTCCCGTCTTTCTCGCCCGCGACCAGCCATGCCTTCCCCTCGTGGTCGACACCGAGGTAGTCGAGGCGGCCGTCGCCCGTGAAATCCTCGACCACCGCCGCGAGGATCGCTCTCTCCGGATCCACGAACAGCGGTTTCTCTTGGAACTTGAGCCCTCCTTTGTTCCAAAACAGTTGGTTCACGCCGCCAAGAATGATTTCGGGAAGACCGTCGCCGTTGAGGTCACGCACGACAATCGCACCGAGCACAACGCTGCCGCCAGGTCGACTCGGACTTGGCGCAATGCGCAGGCTCCGGCGGAACGGCGGCGTGCCCTCGCGTTCGAGCAGAGTGAACTGCGATGCATCCATGTCCTGTAACACGGGACGACCGATGAGATCCGGCTTTGTTCTCCAGGTAATCTTCAGCGTTCCCTTCAGGATGGCCGATGCGGCACGGTCCAGCGCATTCCCGACGTGGAGTTCGTAGGTCACCGTGGAACGGTTCGGCGCGCCGTCCTTTCCGGGAACGAATCCCGAGTGGTGCCACTCGGATTGGACGATCCGGTGTCCGACGGCCCGCATGGAGGCCAGCCATGCTTTCCAACCATCGGCATCGAGCGCTTTGCCGGGCTTGCTCTTTGTTTCGCGAATCCCCATCTCCAAGTCCCGTTGATCGCCGCGTGTGCCGAGGGTTAGGTTTTCGAAGTCAACGCCGGCGAGAACGCGATGGCGATTCGTGATCGGCGTCCGTCTCAATTCATCCCAGAACGCAATCATCACTGCTTCGTGCCGCTGCGCCTCGAGTTCCTTGCTCCAGACCGTACGATCCGTCTCGTCGAGGGCCTTCGCGAGGTCTTCGGCCTTTTCTGCCTGGGCACCGGCGATCCTGAGCCCAGTTACGAGCACGGCGAGTATTAGAGGCGTGATCTTGGCAAGCATTTACGCTGTGACGCATTCTGAGCGAAGACCAATCGACGGTGCAATCGCGATATCGTGTTTGCCGTGCGGATGATAAGCTGGGATGCCGAAGAGATGCCGACAGAGATCAAACAGCCCTCTCATTTCCTCGCGTGCCTTGCGCTGGCGACTGTTTTCTCGTCCTGCGGCAAACGGGACTCGGAAACCGCCAGTTCCGAAACGAAGTCGGAATCCGTTGGCGAAGCGGAGGCCATTGGCGAGATTTCCGTCGCAGTGAGTCATGCCGAGGAATGGGCGAGAGTCGACGATCCGTCGGCGGATGGCTGGGAGTCGGAGCGGTTGGCGGAATTGGCGAAGAAGCGGCTTGAAGCGCTCGGTGAAGTGCTCATGCGTGCCGAACCGGTGTCAGCGGCGGATGTGAGGCCATTTCTCTCGGAAGGCTTCGCATCATCGCAGCTGCTTCCGGGCGATCTCGAAGTGGTGTTCAACGATTCGCGGGCCGTGGTGCAGCGTCCGAACCAACTACCTTTGAAGCAAAAGACATGCAACGCAGCGGAGTTTGCCGATTTGGTCAATGCGGTCGGCGAGCAGTTCCGAAGTGGGCTCGACGCCAAATGTGCCTTCAAGGTGTTCGAAATCGCGACGGCCAATGAGGGGACGTTTCGCACGCGGCAATTTGTTTCGATCTCGGGCTCGGGAAGCGAGATCCATGCAACGTGGGATTGCCGCTGGAAGATGGCGACCGGTGACGAGCTGAAACTGGCCAGCCTTGTGGTGAGTGACTTCGAGCGTGCTTCGATGTCCGGAAAACGATCCGATCCATGGTTCACCGATTGTGCCGAGTCCGTCGTCGGCGGGAACGTGTGCCATGCAAGCCAGCTTCTTCGGGGAATGAACCATTGGCTTGAGCGCATTCCCTACCGGGCCGCGCTCAATCGCATGGGCACGCCCGGCCTTGCCCTCGGGGACGCAAATGGCGACGGGCTCGATGATCTGTATCTTTGTCAGGAGCCGGGCTTGCCGAATCGATTGTTCCTTCAGCAGCGGGACGGTACAGCCAAGGACGTCTCGGCCGAATGGGGTGTCGACTGGCTGCAGGATTCGCGGAGCGCGCTCTTTGTCGATCTGGATAACGACTTCCGGCAGGACCTTGTCGTCGCGGTTTTCGGGGGATTGGTGGTCGCCCAGAACACGGGGAATCGGTTCGAGATCCGTGCCATTCTGCCGACAAGCGAATCCACGACCACACTCACCTCGGCGGACTACGACAGCGACGGACGGCTCGATCTTTTCATCTGTGCCTACTCGCCGGACCGTACCTTGGAGGCCCAGCCTCAGGCGCTCGGTCCGCTTTCGGGGCGATTCGTCTTCCACGACGCCGAGAATGGGAGCCCGAACACGTTGTTTAGGAACCTGATCGACGCCGATGCGGGTTGGACGTTCCGCGACGTCACCGCCGAAGTCGGGCTCGACGCGGACAACACGCGCTGGAGTTTTGCAGCCTCGTGGGACGACTTTGACAACGACGGCGATCAGGATCTCTACGTGGCCAACGATTACGGTCGCAATTGCCTCTATCGAAACGACCGCGATGCTGATGACAAAGTGCGTTTTCACAACATCGCGGCCGAAGCCGGCGTCGAGGATAGCGCATCGGGAATGTCGGCGGCCTGGGGCGACTACGACCGGGATGGCTGGATGGACTTGTATGTCGGCAACATGTTTTCGGCGGCGGGCAGCCGTGTGACTCGTCAGGCGCAATTCAAGCCGGAGATCGATACCGGTTTGCGCCGGAAGTTTCAGCATTTCGCGAGAGGGAACACCTTGCTGCGAAATCTGGGACGTCCGGATCAACCGGGATTTGCCGACACCAGTGTTGGAGCTGGGGTCACTGTCGGTCGGTGGGCATGGAGCTCTGGATTCGTCGACTTCAACAACGATGGCTGGGAGGACATTCTTGTCGCGAATGGCTACCAGACCGGTGATGACAGTGCGGGCGACTTGTGAAGTTTCTTCTGGCGGCAGGTCGTGTCGCAGACGTCCAACCCGACCGGCGGCGATGCGGTGCGTGCAAGGCAATCGGCAATGATGAACGCCGGGCGATCCCTGAGCGGTCACGAAAAGAACTGCGCCTTCCTCAACACGGGCGCGTCCGAGGCGGCGGCGGGCAGGTTCGCCAATGTTTCAGCAATCAGCGGTCTGGGATTCGATGACGATGCGCGTGCCTTCGCGTCGACGGATTGGGACCACGATGGCGATCTCGATCTTTGGATATCGAATCGCAATGCACCTCGACTGCGATTCCTGCGCAATGATACGCTCTCTGACAGTCAGTGGATCGCCTTGAGACTCATCGGGGGCGGGGAAGGATGCAATCGCGACGCGATCGGAGCCCGGATCGAAGTGGTGACGGACGGATCTCGAGCAATCCGGACGGTGAAGGCGGGGGAGGGATTTCTCTCGCAGTCAGCGAAATGGGTGCATTTCGGACTGGGAGACTCGAAGAGCGTCGAGAAGATCGTCGTGCGCTGGCCAGATCGCGAAGGCACCGTGGAGGTCTTTTCCGGCATCGAGAGCAATGGACGCTATCTTCTTTCGCAGGGGAGCGGACGCGCAACGCTTGCCGAGAGACGGAAGTCTTCGGTGAGCTTGAAGGTGAATCAAAACGCGCCGCTACCACCTTCACGGATCGCGCGTGTTCCGCTGGTCACGCTGTTCCCATTTCCAGATCTTCCGGTCCGTGATTTGGAAAGAACGCCGTACTCTTTCACACCTAGAAAGCCACGGTTGGTGAACCTCTGGGCGAGTTGGTGCGCACCGTGTCTGGATGAATTGGCGGAATTCACCGAACACGCGGACGAGCTTCGCGCGGCAGGCCTCGAGATTCTCGCGCTGTCGGTGGATGGACTCGGCGACGGCGCAGGTAGCGAGAAGGGGGCGCGTTTGGCGCTTGAGAAAATCGAATGGCCGTTCTCGGCGGGAATGGCGACCGACCAAGTGGTGCGGATACTTCAGGATCATCACAATGCTTTGATTGCTCTCAACCGTCCGCTGCCGGTTCCGACGAGCTTTCTCATCGACGAGAAAGGTCGGCTGTCGGTGATCTACAAGGGCCCGGTGTCCGTCGAGACGGTGCTTTCAGATCTGAAGCATTCTGCGGGTGCGCGCGAGGATCGGTGGGTGCGCGCGGCGCCGATTCCGGGATCGACAATCGATGACGATCACGTCCGCAAGACGGCCGACAACATCGAGTCGATCGTCCATTTCCGGAACGGCCTCAACCGGGAGCGGATGAGGGATTTCCGGAGTGCGTTCCACCACTACACCGCAGCACTGCAGCATCGTCCGAAGTTTCCCGAGGCGAATCGCCGCCTTGGCAATCTGTTTCTCCGCCAGGAAGACTGGGAAGCCGCAGCGCGCCAGTACCAGGCGGCAATCGCCGTCGAGCCGGACGAGCCTGCAACGCGTTTCGCCTTGGGCGACGCCTATTTCCGGTCGGAAAAGTTCGACGAGGCCGCCGAGCAGTATCGCAAAGTGCTTGAGATCAACCCGCAGCACCACCCGACATATCTCAAGCTGGCCCAGAGCTGTGCTGCCTCTGGGCGGAAGGACGAGGCACTCGAAACGGTTCGTCGCGGAATTTCCGTCGCGGAAGCCGCTGGTCAGGCGCAGTTTGTCGAACGCTTGAAGTTCCTCGAGAAGAAATACCAGCCGTTGCCGTAGTCTTGATGTTGAGAGGCGGTCGTGGCACTTTCGACAATCGATGCGCACGTTTGAAATCCCCCTTGCAGTGTTCGTTTTCGGCTCGCTGGCAGTGGTGAACGCGGAAGACGCGATCCTATTCAATCGCGACGTGCGCCCGATCCTCTCCGACAACTGCTGGGCGTGCCATGGTCCCGACGCGAACAAGCGCAAGGCGAAGCTGCGCCTCGATCAGCGGGAATCGGCGGTCAAGGAAGTCATCGTTCCGGGCGATCCTGAGTCGAGTCCCATGGTGGAGCGGATCTTTTCGGATGATCCCGAAGAGGTGATGCCGCCGGCAGATCATCGGAAGAAGCTGACCGCGGCACAGAAGGAGACGTTGCGGAAATGGATCGCGCAGGGTGCGAAGTGGCAGGATCACTGGGGGTGGATCCCGCCCGTGCGGAAGAAGGATGCCAATATCGACGGCTTCATCAAACGGAAGCTCGCGGCGAATGGACTCGACTTCTCGTCGGAGGCGGACAAGTACACGTTGATCCGGCGGCTGAGCTTCGATGTTCGCGGGCTGCCGCCGTCCGTTGAGGAAGTGAAGGCCTTCGTTGCGGATGCTTCGCCGGATGCGTTTGCGAAACTCGTCGATGCGTTTCTTGACTCACCGGCGTTCGGCGAGCGCATGGCGGTCTACTGGCTGGATCTCGTCCGCTACGCGGACAGCAACGGCTACCACGCCGATCTCGAGTGGAGCGTTTCGCCGTATCGCGACTACGTGATCAATGCCTTCAACGCGAACATGCCATTCGACCAGTTCACGATCGAACAGATCGCCGGGGATCTGCTTCCGAACGCCACGGTGAGTCAGCGTGTGGCCGCGGGATACAACCGGCTCAATATGAAGAGCACCGAGTTCGGAATTCAGGACAAGGAGTATCTCGCGAAGTACGCCGCCGACCGGGTGCGCACGACATCGACCGCGTGGTTGGGTGTAACGTTAGGATGTTCGGAGTGTCATGATCACAAATTCGACCCGTTCACCGCGCGCGATTTCTACAGCTTCGCGGCCTTTTTCGCGGACATCAAAGGTCTCGGCTACTACCCCGACGCGCAGAGGAAAGGATGGGGCGAAACGATGGAGGTGCCCGATCCCGCAAAGGCGAAACGCTTGACCGAATTGGAGCAGAAACTAGCGTCGATGAAATCCACGGACGTCCTTCCGGATTCGCGGAAGGCCGGGCAGCCGTGGATCTACACCACCGAGAAACCGGCGGATGGCTGGGAGAAGCCGGAGTTCGACCACGGCGGATGGAAAGCAGGCGAGGGGGGATTCGGCTCGAAGGGGACACCGAACTCCGCCATTCGGACGGAGTGGAAGACCGGCGACATCTGGCTGCGGAGAAACTTTCGAATCGAGGAGATCCCGTCCCACTTGACGCTCCGTGTGCAGCACGATGAAGACGCTACGGTCTTCCTGAACGGCACCGAAGTCGCGAGCTTCAAGGGCCATTCGACCGAATCGCCAGAGTACGCGACGCAGTCAATCGATCCGAAAGCGCTGAAGACCGGCGAGAACGTGATTGCGATCCGTTGCCATCAGACAAGCGGCGGTCAGTTTATCGATGCAGGTCTGGTTGCCGACGGGGAAGGACGCGCCGCGCTGGAGAAGGAGATCGCGGAGCTTCGCAAGAGCACGCGCAAGATGCTCGCCACCGTGTCGGTGAAGCCGCGGACGATGCGCATCCTTCCACGCGGGAACTGGATGGACGATTCGGGCGAGGTTGTCGGACCGGCGACGCCCGAGTTTCTCGGCGGAAAGAAAGCGAACTCTCGACTCCAGCTGGCTGATTGGATCACGGCGCGGGAAAATCCGCTCACGGCGCGTGTGTTCGTGAATCGACTGTGGAAGATGTTCTTTGGAACCGGGCTCTCGCGAGTGCTTGACGACATCGGCTCGCAGGGTGAATGGCCATCGCATCCGGAATTGCTCGACTGGCTCGCGGTCGAATTCGTCGAGTCCGGTTGGAACGTGAAACACGTCGTTCGTTTGATGCTGACCTCGCGAACGTACCGTCAATCCTCTTTGGAAAATGACCGGCTTCGCGAGCTCGATCCGCAGAATCGGTTGCTCGCACGGCAGTCGCGCTTCCGCTTGGACGCCGAGTTCATCCGTGACAATGCGCTCGCAGTGAGCGGTTTGTTAGTGCGCGAGATCGGGGGTCCGAGCGTGAAGCCGTATCAGCCCGGTGGCTACTGGGACAACCTGTTCTTTCCCAAGCGCAACTACAACGCGGACAAGGGATCGAAGCAGTACCGCCGCGGGCTCTACACGCATTGGCAGCGACAGTTCCTGCATCCGGCGCTGCTGGCTTTCGACGCGCCGTCGCGGGAGGAATGCACGGCGGATCGTCCGCGTTCAAACACGCCTCTCGCGGCGCTGGTGTTGCTCAACGACCCGACGCAGGTGGAGGCGGCTCGGCTGCTTGCCGAGTCGATCGCCGCCGATTCCACGCGGAAGGACGACGACGCTCGCCTGCGGGCGATGATCTTCCGCGTTCTCACGCGGCCGGCCGGTGACGCGGAGGTGGCGGTGCTTCTGGACTTGCTGAACAAGCATCGCGAGGACTTCGCCGCGAATCGAGAGGACGCGAATCGCCTCGCAAGTGTCGGACAGCATCCGGTCTCCGAAAAGATCAACCAACCCGATCTCGCGCCTTGGATTTCGGTGGCGCGTGCTCTTTTGAATCTTCATGAAACGATCACTCGGAACTAGCACGTCCTGTAGCGGAACTTGTGAAAGTTCCGTCGGGAGCGGCGTATCGAAAGCGATTCCCCTCGGAACGTTCACAAGTTCCGCTACGCTCGCGCGGCGGACGTTCTTGAAGAACACGGGTCTCGGGATCGGATCGGTGGCGCTGGGTTCGATGCTGAATTCGGAGGCCGCGCCGGGGTGGCGCGTGCCTGGGCTCGCGCGGTGCAAGCGCGTGATCCATCTCTGCATGGCGGGCGGGCCGTCGCATCTGGAGACGTTCGACTACAAACCGAAGCTCGAGGAACTTCACGGCAAGCCGATGCCGAAGTCGGTGACCGAGGGGCAGCAGATCGCGCAGCTCCAGGGGAACGCAAACAATCTCAAGCTTCTCGGTCCGCAGCATCCCTTCAAGCGCTACGGCAAGTCGGGACAGGAGATCTGTACCGTTCTTCCGAACATCGCCGAAGAACTCGCCGACGACATTTGCATCGTGCGCTCGATGCAGACCGAGCAGATCAACCACGATCCCGCCCACACCTTCATGAACACGGGATCGATCATCTCCGGCCGGCCGGCGATGGGATCGTGGGTGACCTACGGACTCGGAAGCGAGAATGAAAATCTTCCCGGCTTCGTCGTGCTAACCTCGGTCGGAGGCGGCCAGTCCCAGCCGATCGCTGCGCGCCAGTGGCACAGCGGATTCCTGCCCAGCCAGTATCAGGGCGTGCGCCTCCGTTCGCAGGGCGACCCCGTCCTCTACATCAACAACCCGGCGGGCGTGAACGCATCCCGTCAACGCGACGTGATCGATGCGGTCCGACGGTTGAACGAAATCGGCAACGAAACCCTGCGCGACCCGGAACTCGAGGCGCGGATCAGTCAGTACGAGATGGCCTTTCGCATGCAGATGAGCGTGCCGGAACTTGTCGATCTCTCAGACGAACCGAAGCACGTCTTCGACCTCTACGGAACGCAAGGCGCGGATGGAAGCTTTGCAGCGAATTGCCTGCTCGCCCGCCGACTCGTCGAACGCGGCGTCCGGTTCGTGCAGCTCTATCACCGCGGATGGGATCACCACGGCGGGATCAAGAAAGGGATCGCGCACACGGCGAAGCTGGTCGATCAGGCCACGGCGGCGCTCGTCACCGATCTCAAGCAGCGCGGGCTCCTCGACGACACGCTAGTCGTCTGGGGCGGTGAATTCGGGCGCACGCCGATGGCGCAGGGCGACGGTCGCGATCACCACATCAAGGCGTTTTCCATCTGGATGGCGGGGGCCGGCATCCAGCCGGGCATGAACTACGGTGCAACCGACGAACTCGGATACCACGCCGTCGAGGACATCGTCCACGTGCACGACTTCCACGCGACGATGTTGCATCTGTTAGGGATCGATCACGAAAAGTTCACCTACCGCTACCGGGGCCGCGACTTCCGCCTCACGGATGTGCATGGGCGCGTGGTGAAGGAGATTCTCGCCTAGCGTTCGCTCACTCGCCGAAGCAGTAGAGCACTTCGCGTCGCTTGCCCCGTTCCTTGTAGGCGACGCGAATGTAGATGCGGCCGTCGCAGAACGACGGTGTGGCGAAGGATTCGTCGCCGAGTTGGTTCTCCGCGAACAATTCGAAATCGTCTGGCGAGGCGGCGAAGACGAAGAACTTTCCACGTTCGTTGGCGGCATAGATGCGATTGCCGACGAGGATCGGCGAAGCACTGACGGCCCCGCCGAGACGGTGGCGCCACATTTCCTCGCCGTCCTTCGCGCGCCAGCAGAAGGCGACGCCTTGGTCACTGACCGCGTAGACATATCCCTTGTGGGCGAGCATCGACTGCTCGTAGCATTTCTCGGAGTTCTTCCATGCGATTTTCCCGGAGCCATCGGCTTTCACGGCTACCGTTTCTTTGTTCGGGTAGCCGCCGCTGGCGAAGACGAGATCACCGTCCCAGACGACCGTTCCGCAGGTGGCGGGCGAGGTGGCCGGAATCGTCCACAGTTTCTTGCCGGTGGCTGGATCATACGATTCCATCAGCTTGCAGCCACTGATGACAAGTTGTTCGCGTCCGGCCATCTTCCCGACGATCGGAGACGAGAAGCTGGGCTGCTTCGGGCGCTTTGCCCGCCACACGATGTCGCCGGTTGCCGCCTTCAGGCCTGCGATGAATCCGCCACCCTCGTACTCGGCAGCCACGATGACGAGCCCGTTGTGCACGGTGGGCGAGGCGCCGTAACCGAATTCGTACTTCCGTGGCGCGTACTTCCCTGCGTTCCGTTTCCAGAGGATCTTGCCGTTGAAGTCGAGCGCGACTACCTGTAGCGCGTCGGAGTTGTAGAACGCCCCGAAGATCCGTTTCCCGTCGCTGGCAATGGTGCCCGAGGCGTGGGTGTTCTTGCTGTGGATCTTGCGCGGAAGACCGCCGGTGAACACGACGCGCTCCCAGAGGATGCGACCGCTAGCGCGGTCGATTCCGATCACGGACTGCGTTTTCTTTTCCCCATCTGCGGTCGCGAGGAAGATGCGGTCGCCGACGATGGTCGGTGAAGCATGGCCGCGACTTGGAAGCTCGGTTTTCCAGATGACGTTTTGATTGCTGCTGAAGCGGATCGGTGGATTCTGATCCGGCGCGGCCTTGCCGTCGTTGGTGGGGCCCCGCCATTGCGGCCAGTCACCGGCGTGCAACGAAGTGGTCCAGAGAAGGAGTAGGACGAAATGGATGCGCGTCATTTTTCCGACGTATTAGAGATCGAAGCGGTCTTCCCGTCAATGGAAGCGCACGATTGAATGATTGCCACCAAACCCGGAATCCGGCAATATCGGCAATATGATCAGATGGCTAGGGATTGGATTGCCCACCATTCTGCTAATTAGCGGAGGCGGAGCGGAAGAGGCGGAGGAGACGACATCGGAGGTCGTTCCGGCTCACGTGTTTCAACATGTTGCCAAGGCAAGGAGCGAGGTCGATCTCATTCGGCAGGAGATGGGGAAGCGAAAGCTGGAGACGCCACCTCCGTTTCGGGTCGAAAAGGCGGCCCCTCGGGAGGTCTACTTTCAGGCGATCACCCTTTTCCGAAAGTCGGGTCGACTCGCGTTCGAACACACGCGGGAGCGTGCCGACGAACTTCCGATGCCGACGGGAACCATTCAGCCCGGGGACGTGAAAGAGGTCGTGGACAAAGCCCTGGACCGGCTGTCGAGAGTGAAGGAGGCGCTGGGAGTGAAGGAGTCGGCGGCACTGCCTCCACTCGATCCCAAAATGGAGCCGACGGATGTGTTCCATCAGATCGTCATGGCGAACCGGGAATTGAACAACCTCCTTGAGCAGCGGTTCTCGCCGAGCGATGTCTATCGCGAGATCACCGTAGCGATCACCTACATGTCTCGTTTGCTCGATTCACCAGGAAGCGTGAGCACTCCACCGAAGGCACCAAAGTTCGAAAGGCGGAAACGTCCAACGGACGTCTACCGGACGCTGGTGGACTGCTTCGAGGACATCCATGTCATCGGTGAGAAATCAGGGGTGCGGATGCTGGATCTGAAAGTCCACGAAGACCGGGTCGAGTACGTAGAGCCCAGCGATGTCTATGACATCGCAGCGCTTCTCGTCTCGGAGCTGGCGTACCTTCACACCCGGCGTCGCGACGCGACACCGCCGAGGAAGGTCTACAATCCGGGAAGAAAGCTCCCGTCCCACGTGTACCAGCGGCTGGGCATTCTCTGTCGGCAGATGGCAGCGTTGGAAAAGAAAGTCGAGGAGAATCCCGACTGGCTGGAAAACTGAGATGGCCCCGCCCTCGGATTCGGACGGCGCACGGCAGCGCACGAGCCTCGGAGTCCGGCTGCTGCGATCCCACATGGCGGTGGCCAGTATCGGCATCGCGATGCTGGGGGGCATCTTCGTGTTCACCTTCTATTTGCGCGTCCGGACCTCGGAACTGGCGCGGATCGATGCGCCCCTCGCCCAGAATTCGCGCGCCGCGCTCGAGGGGGTCGAACGTTCGCTTGCCGAACTTCGGGGATGGGTGGTGATTGACGATTCCGAGTTCCGGACGACGCGGCAGCGCGCGTGGTCGGAGCAGATCGATCCCTCGATGGCCAACGTTGAGACCTTGGTGCGTGAGTCCGCACGGGGAGATGCAGGTACGGTGGTTGAGGCCAAGCGACTTCTCAGCGAGCTCAAGGAAGTGCAATGGTGGATCGAGGACGTTGCGCAATCGCCGGGCAACGAACGCGCGCGGGACCTGCTCCAGCGGCAACTGCAGCCGACGATGAACGACATCTACGATTTCATCACCGCGATGATCGACCTGGAGAAGGCGCGGGACGACGAAGGGCGCTCCAAGCGCTACCTTGGCGCGATGGCGGACTTTCGCGGCTATTTCACGCGCAGCCGAACGACATTGGGAAGATTCGTTCAGTCTGGGGAGGGTGGGGACGTATTGGCGTTCCATTCCCAGGTGGATATCGCCAGCCAGCGATTGGTGGATCTGAGTGGAGATTCCGAGCACTTGGACGAAGAACAGCGGGTCCTGCTCCGACCGATCGAGAAACAGTTCCCCCACTATGCCGATGTCGCCGAGGAGATCATCGAGGCGAGAAAGGCCCCGGATTGGAACATCGCACGGGCCTTGCTGACGGGCGAAGCCGTCCCGAAGTCCCGTCGTGTCACCCAACTTCTCGCCGACCTCGCAGATCGGAAGAGTGCAAAGGTGGCGGCGAATGCAGCAAAGCTCGAGGGGCTAAGCCACACGGCAGTTGGGTTCTCTGCAGTGATGCTTATCGGCATGGCGGTCATGGCCCGGATTGTCTCCCGTCGTGGAACCTCGAAGCTCACCGAGCCCATACAAAGACTATCGGAAGCCACTCGGAAAATGTCGGAGGGCGATCTCACAGGCGACATCCCCGTGACGACCAATGACGAATTGGGCGACCTGACCGAGTCCTTCAACCGGATGCGTGCGGAGATCGAGGAAGCCGGCAGAGCCTTGAAGACTCGTGAGCAGGAGTCGCGCAGGGTCATCGAATCTTCGCCCAGTGGCATGATCATGACCGACGACAAGGGAACGATCGTCTTTTTGAATCATCAGGCGGCGAAGTTGTTTGGATATTCGAGGGATGAACTGCTCGGACAGTCGGTCGACATTCTGGTCCCGGACGACATGCGTGGGCATCACCATGAATACGTCGACGGTTATATCCGGAATCCCGAAGTGCGGTCGATGGGAGCGGGGAGGGACCTCTCTGGGCAACGGAAGGACGGGACGCTGATTCCCTTGGAAATCGGCCTCAATCCGATACAGACCGACGACGGGCTGCGCGTGCTCGCGGGCATCGTCGATCTCACTGACAGGAAGCGGGTGGAGAAGCTGCTTGCCTGGCAGGCGACCGAAGCGCGTCTCCTCCACAGGTCGGTGGCCCTGGCGTCCCAGAGTTCGAGCTTCGAAGACGCCCTGCAGCGTTGCGTCGACGAAGTCTGCGAGGATACCGGCTGGCCGATTGGGCACGTCTATCTGCCTTCGGAGGACGGGCATTCCTTGGAATCCAGTCCGATCTGGCACATCAAGGAAGAAAAGGGGCCGGAGGAGGAGTTCAAGAGAGTAACCGAACGGACATCATTCGAAACCGGGGTTGGATTACCGGGACGGATATGGGAATCGGGCAAGGCGGCGTGGATCGTGGACGTGAATGAGGATCCGAATTTTCCGCGAGCGAAGGTTTGTCGCGCCCTCGGCGTGATCAGTGCGTTTGGGTTCCCGATCAAGATTCAGGACCAGCTCGTGGCGGTTCTCGAGTTCTTCACGGGCGAGCGGTTGGATCCGGACGAGAACCTTCTCTCACTTGCAGACAGTATCGGAAATCAGGTCGGTCGCGTGCTTGAACGTCAGCGCGCCGCGGAGGAGCTGCGCATTGCCAAGGAGGCGGCCGAAACGGCGAGCAGAGCGAAAGGGGAGTTTCTTGCGAACATGAGTCATGAGATCCGCACGCCGATGAACGGCATCATCGGAATGACCGAACTCCTTCAGGCAACGAAACTGAAGAAGGACCAGCGCGAGTATCTCCGTCTCGTCGACCAGTCTGCAAACTCGTCGCTCTCTGTAATCAATGATATTCTCGATTTTTCCAAGATCGAAGCGGGCAAGCTCGAGCTCGATCACCACGAATTCGACCTTCGTGACTCGCTAGGAGACACGCTTCAGATTCTTGGCTTCCGGGGTGCCGAGCGGGGCTTGGAACTGGCCTATCGAGTCCACTCTGACGTGCCGGACTGCTTGGTCGGCGATCTCGGCAGGTTGCGCCAGGTGCTGGTGAATCTGGTGGGCAACGCGCTCAAATTCACCCACGAGGGCGAAGTCGTGGTTGATGTCCGGCTTGAAATGCTGACTGCCGATGCGGCCTCGCTACACTTTGTCGTCGAGGACACCGGAATTGGAATCGCGGATGAGAAGCAGAAGACGATATTCGAATCGTTCACGCAGGCGGAGGGATCGACGACGCGGACATATGGCGGAACCGGGTTGGGACTGTCGATCTCGAGGGAACTTGTGCGGCTGATGAAGGGGCGGATGTGGATGGAGAGCGAGCTCGGGAAGGGGAGTCGTTTCCATTTCACCGCCCTGTTTGGGCTGGGGAGCGAGGAACTGCACGCAGCGCGCATGGCACCGGAGACGCTTCATGGTCTTCCCGTTCTCGTCGTCGATGACAACGGTACCAACCGGCGCATCCTCCGGGACATGTTGTCGAACTGGGAGATGAGTCCGGTGGTCGCGTCAGGGGGAGCGGAGGCATTGGAAAAACTGGAGGTGGCCAAGTCCTCGGAGAATCCCGTCCGGTTGATCCTGCTCGATGTCATGATGCCCGAAATGGATGGCACGACAGTCGCCAGACATGTCCGTGAGCGGTACGGAACGGAGGCGCCGCGGATCCTCGTCCTCTCCTCAGCAGGGCACAAGATCCCGAAGGAAGAGATCGCGACTCTGGGGATCGATCGGGTGCTCACCAAACCCGTGAAGCAATCCGATCTTCTGGACGCCATCACGCGCGTCTTCGGAGTAGCTACCCGCGACGAAGCTCCCGCGACGCCGGTCCGGCCCGATAGCGTGCGGCCGATGAAGGTATTGCTCGCTGAGGATGGACGAGTGAACCAGATGGTGGCGACGAAACTGCTCGAAGATCGCGGTCACTCGGTCGTCATTGCGGAGAACGGGGTCACGGCAGTGGAGTTGTACGAACAAGGTGGATTTGATGCCATCCTCATGGATGTCCAGATGCCGGAGATGGACGGGTTCGAGGCGACGAAAGTGATTCGGGAACGAGAAAAGGAAACCGGAGTCCACATCCCGATCATCGCCATGACCGCGAATGCGATGAAGGGCGATAGGGAGGCCTGTCTTGAGGTCGGCATGGATGACTACGTCGCCAAGCCGGTGCGCTCGAAGGATCTCTTTGCCGCCGTCGAGAATCCGCGCCGGGGCGTCGTCGATGGTGGGCAGGAGACGTAGACGGCTCGCGAGGTGCCCGCTCTCCAACTCACCCCCGATCTCCACGCTCCAACTCGATCGGAACAACCTGTTGACACTCCACATCTAGCCGCTCACCGCCATGTTCAGGATCCACCCCAGCAGGAGCACCTGTGGCACGGTGAGCGCGGGAAGGATCAGTGCGGTCTTCCAGCGCTTCGTCGTCTCCTTGAGCACCATGATTTCCGTGTAATCGGTCGCCGCTCCGGCCATCAGGAAGGTGAACGCGTTCCCGGGTGCGCCGGCACGATTGAGGATGTCCGCGGCGATCGGGCTGCTTCCTTCGGAGCAGACTTCGATCACGGTCGTCGCAACAAGCGTGACCAAGAGTCCGCCGATCGTTGGCCCAAGCCAGGCCGAGAACGCCTCATCCGGAACCAAGGCACGCAGAAGCGCCGTCAGGGCGGCGCCGAACAGAATCCAGCGCAACACCATTCGAGATTCACTCAGTCCCGACTTCAGCATCTCCCAGAAAAAGGAAGCGTTGAACCGCGTCTCGCGGAGCTTCGCCTTCGCTTCGGGGAAAAACCGAAAGTCGGCGGGAAGTTCCGTGCGATTCGGATTGGAGGGCAGTTTTCCACGCGCGGTCATCAGTTCCACAAGCCATCCCGTTGTCACTGCGACCAGCATGGAAAGCGCAATGAAAACGAGCGTCCATGGAACGCCGATGAGCGCGAAGAGAATGAGTGTCAGGGAAAACGAATTCCACGGGCTCGCGATGAGGAAAGCTAGAACCTGGCCGAGCGAGGCGCCGCGTTCGTAGAGCTTCGCGCCGACCATGAGGATGCCGTGGTTGCAGAGATCGAGGAGCAGGCCTGCTCCTGTCGCACGGAGGATTCCGGTGAATCCGTTTTTCGTTCCGAGGATGCTCATGACGAACTCGCGCGGTACCTTGGAGAGCAGGGAGAGTGCGAGGATTCCAGCGGCAAGGCCCCACCACATCCGGTTCATGAGTTCGAACACTCCGAGCGTGAACGGATACCAGAATGCGATCCCTTCGAGTCGGTCGTGGAAGAATAAATGAGCGAGATAGGCGGCTGCGACGACGAGGGCCGAGCCCCAGAGCAGGTAGTCGATACGGCGCTTCTTGTCCCCGCAGCAGTCATGCGCTTCCTGCGGTTCGGGCTCCGGTTCGTTGTGCTGGCAGCAATCGGCCACGAGCTAGCTTACGCCGTCGCGCAGCGATCGCATCAGTAAAGGTCGCGAAGGAAGCGAATCAGATCCTTGCTGGTAACGATTCCGGTCAGCTTCTTGTCATCGACGACCGGAATGGCGTGGAAGTCGGCGTTGAGCAGAATGTCCGCCGCATCGCGAATGGAGGCATTCTGCTCGAGCGTGACCGGTTCCGCATTCATGATGTCTTCGAGCGTGTGCGTGTGATCCAGTGCGGCGTCGACAGCGGTCTGATTCTGTCCGAAGGCGTCCCCAAAACTGACCCGCATCAGATCGGTCCAACTGATCATGCCCACGAGTTGTTCGCCATTGGTCACCGGGAGGTGATGCACTCCGTGATCGACGAACATCTGGCGGACTTTGGAAATGGGATCACCATGATGCACGGTCACCGGATCGGCGGTCATGATGTGGGTGACGGGTTCGTTCTTCTTCATGATGATTTCGAGGAAATCATCGTCGGAAACGTCCCGACTTGCTCTGCTTTCCTTGTCTCAATCTCCGCGCTTCTTGTGAGCGGTTACTCCGTGGGAATGTAATCGGGCACGATCCGACCGGCGCGCCCGGTGGGCCACTCCGCTCCCTCGGTGATCCACGTTTTGAGAAGGGCGAGTTCCTTGGCATCGACGCGGTGCCCGACAGGCGGCATGGCATCGTCGAGGATCTCCGGGGACACGATTACTTGAATCAGCCGACTGCCTGTCGGATTGCCGGGATCGATGACCGGACCGGAAGGCATGTTGCGGAAGGCGAGATGGCGTGATTCAAAGCTTGGCCTCGGTTCCTTGAGAACTTCGCGATTGTGACAGGTGACGCACTTTTCCTTCAGGATGGGTTTGATCTGAGTGGCGAAGTCGACGGTTGGAGCAACTGCTCCGGGCTGAGTCGCATCGTCCTCCGGCGTTTGTTCTTTGTGCGCACAGCTCGCGATCGATCCGAGGATGGAGGCGGCGAAGACGATTCGGATAAACGGCATCGGTAGCAACATCGCCGAGATGGTGTGCTCTGCTCCGCATTTCTTGCGAAAGAGCGGTCTCCTCTGCCGCGGGGCGGGTCAATTCCTGCACACTGAAAAACACGTTCTGCCTAGGTCCGAAGGGCGCGGCGGACGAGGGAATGGTGATGATGCATCCCCGCAACATTCTCACGGCGTTGCTAGGTCTCCTCATCATGGGCGGCGTTGATCCGCTGCAGGGCGCCGATCCCACCCTGCTCGGAAAGTATCCGGCATCGGGATCGACGCCGAACAATTTCCGTGGCGTGGCTCTTTCGTCGGGTGAAGCGCTGACCGTCACCTACGGGCTCTTCGATGAGAATGCCAAAGTCCGCCGTCTGCAAGGGACGGAGCCGCCTAGCGAGGCCGTCGCATCGGAAGAGATCGGTGGCCCGCGAAAGATCGAACTGGGCGGCGGACGGGCGCATGTTCTCTGGAGTTACAGTTTCGGTGGCGTCTGGCGGTGGGGCTTGCGGATTTTCAACACCTTGAGCCTCGTGGAAGTCGATACCGACAATCGCATCCTGACCGTTGGCGAGCGTGCCCGCGGACTTGCCGTCGTGGACAACGTGGCATACGTCGCGAGGGAGGGCGGACTGACCATCATCGATGTCAGCAATCCGACATACGTCCCGGGAGATCCGGACTCGGGTCCGCAGATCCTCGGTGTCGCCACGGGTGTGACCGACGGGTACGATGTTGACGTTGTCGGATCACGCGCCTATGTGGCCGACGGACCTGCCGGTCTGAAGTTTATCAATGTAGCGTTCCCAGAAGCTCCGGTGTCGGAAGGGTCGTGGTCACCGGGCAGCGGCCAGTCCGCGCGGGGAGTCCATGTGGTCGAGAATGGTGGTCAGCGAATCGCCTACGTCGTGGGGACCAAGCTCTGGGTCATCGATGTCACCGACCCCGCCTCACCGCTCGTGTTGGGCTCGACGCCTGAAGACTTGGAGCGCGTCGAGGTGGCCAACGGCTTCGCCTACGTGGCGGGGGACTTCGGGTTGCGCGTCTACGCCGTCAGTGATCCCGCGAATATCACCCTCGACGGTCGCTACAACACCGGGAATCAGGGAGAAGACGTTCGTGTGGCGGGCGATAAGGTGTATCTCGCGGACCGCAGCGGGTTCTATGTGTTGCAGCACGGAACCCCGCCACCGCCGTCGGGAACCCTGATCCTCCGGATGTACTCCTTGGATAATGAAGGTATTGCAAATCTCGAGGATAGCGACGTTACACCAGTGCGCCCCGTCACAGAGGCGCCCGTCTTGAATAGTCAGCGCGAGGTCGGACAGGGAATGGTCGCGGATGGGGTCACGCCACTCCTATTCGAGATCAAGGGCATTGACCTGACCGCCCCCGTCGAGGTCGATCTTGAGTTATCAACAAGTGGCGGCGCGATCACCGGTGGACTGGAACCGAAGGTGCGCGTGCTTGAGGACGGAAGCTGGGTGTCGCACAGCGCCGCAGGAGGGTCGGTGACGGTTTCCCCGACGAATCCTTTTGCCTACGCGTATCTCGGTGCGATCCGTGGGTGGGAGTTAGAACCCGACGAGCCGAGTCCGCTCCGCGGCAACAACGATGCGTCGGAGGTCGAGTGCCTATTCAAGGCCGTCGTGGACGAAGTGGGATTCGAACCCGCCGAACTTCCCTTCAAGGTTCATCGCCCGCCGTTGGCGCTGATGTCTGTACCTCTTGCGACGTCGGGAGCAGTTCGGCCGCTTCCGTCATGGAGCGATCGGATCGGCGGACCCATGGATATTTTCGAAACGCAGTATGGCCCGACGTTTGTCCGACGTATCGACCTCATGCAACGTGATTTCGCCCTCGAAGATTGGCTCAGTGAACTTCGTGGGAACTGGGCGGTGACCCGGGTTGACTGCATCGCGGATCTCCCCTCCATTCCATGGCTACTCGATACGTGTCGCTCAGAAGACTCGCCTGACTTGTGGTCCTTCTTGTTCATCCCAGGCAGACCGTGGGAACGAGACCCCTATCGCAATCTCCTGAACTATAACCGCGGTTGGTATCAGCGAATCGTAACCGTCAATGGCAATCATCGCGGTAGTCTGCTGCTCCCATACATCGAGGCTCTCAAGGTGGCCGCGCGCTTGGAGGCGGGTTCCGGGGCCAAGATGCGGCACGTGCCCCTTCTAATTCAAGTCAATCCGCTGACGAGGGTACTTAGTGATTCAAATTGGGTGGCAAATCTGCTTTCCCCTATTGCCGAACTCTACACCAGAGCCATTCCCAACATCGATTTCGATTCCGAGGCGAAGTTCCACCACGTTTCGACGAAAGTCGGTGCGGCTATCCCCCGGGCCTACAGATACATCGGCCTCACCGGGAATCGTTTGAGGTTAGTCTTGCCCGAGGGTTCCGACGGCGTGCTCGACTTTGACTCTTCGCGGGCCGGGCCGAATTTCCGGCATACCGTCGTGCCGGGAAGCATTTCGACGCTCCCCGGCGGAAACAGAGTCTGGGGTACGGATGAACACGTCTACGACTCGACCGCGGTGGCAATGCATGTGCTCAGTGCGCTCCACGCGCAGCCCAACCACTCCGAATTCACCTTTCGGCCGTTCAAGCCGGTGGACGCGAATGCCTTGCTCAGAGTAAGTCCCCTAGAGCCCCAGCTTAACATTCACCGGTTCATCGTATTCCTAGGGACAACTGCAGCTGCAGACGTCGCTGACTTGGTCGTGAGGACGGGCCCCCAACCGACACCACGGGGCAACGGAGGAGCCGGGGTCGCGAGGTACGAGCTCGATCCCGCGCCGGGACAGGAACCGGCTGGGGAAGTCAACTGGATCGTCGAGACCTACGGACCGGATGGCGCGACAGCGGAGGGAGCCATCTGGGAAACCGTTCCCGGTTTCCCCCTGCAGGTCGATGTGACAGTCGATGCAGCCGCCATTGGTGACACCGTCATCTTCGCCTCCTACCCGACGGCCTCGGATCAGATTGTCCTTGCGAGTCCACAACTGGTGAGTCGGGCCGAGCCTCCCGGTGCGTCGCTCGTTGGAATCGAGCTGTCGCCAGGGGATCTCGAGGTGCCGCTGGGCGAGAATCTGGAGCTGGGGGTCACCGCCAACTACGATGACGGCACGCAGCTCCTACGCTGGGTAACCGCGGATGAGGTGGAGGTCAGCACCTCGAATGCAACGGTTGTCAATGTATCGGACGAACTCAACTGGCGGCCCGTCGGCGCAGGAGTCGCCACCGTCACTGTCGAATACATGGGCTTCAGCGAGCAGAGCACGATCACCGTGTTCGATCCCTATCTGCCGCAGACGTTCGCGGACTGGCGGCAGGAGCAATTCACCCCCGAGGAGCTGGCGGATCCGTCGATTTCGGGGGCGAACGTCGATCTCGAAGGCGACGGCTTGAACCTGACCTTCGAGTTTCTCACGGGCGGCCTCCCACGTGTCGCGGATAGCGAAAGTGTCTTGCAATTCGCGCGTCTGGAGATCGGGGGTGAGTCGCGGCTCGCGCTCGTGCTGCGCACTTCGCGCTCAATCACCGGCACGCCGCTCATCGTACAGCGTTCGCCAGGGTTAAGCACGTGGCTGGATTGGTTCGTCTACGATCCTCCGGCGACCGATCTCAATGCCGCACCGGTCGTCGGGGTGGAGGACATCGGTTCGTGGCGGCAGCTCGTGCTCTGGGACGAATCGATGCCGCTGGTGGAAGGCTTTGTCCGGCTTGCCGTAGGCGGCGGAAACGGAGGGGAGATCACCGGGACGGGCGAACTGATCTTCGATGTCGGGGGAGGTGCCCTGCAGCATTACGGTGACCGCGTATTCTCCGCCACGATGGCTCCCTACTCCTACGGCGGCGCCC
>CAJIAN010000544.1_pt1 | contig 29095 bp, 38 predicted proteins | sample 9199061 | NCBI WGS metagenome assembly CAJIAN01 (sample SAMEA7708264, study PRJEB35096) | sediment metagenome | biome: marine neritic benthic zone biome [ENVO:01000025]; feature: sediment [ENVO:00002007]; material: shallow marine sediment [ENVO:03000034] sea grass bed [ENVO_01000059] ...
ACTGGCTTCACCGTCGTAGTTTCCGAACAGGGACAGGCTCCGTCTGTTGACCCGGCCCCTGGTGGCTTGACTGGTATTCCGGTTGCTGTCGTCGCTGGTGAAACGTCTGGTGAGATTGGTAACGCTACCCGAATCGCGATTGGTGGTCTTGGTGACTTTTCGACCGAGGGCAGTGGAACTGATGTCGAAATCACAAACGCTGCTGTTGGTATCACTACCGATGCTGCCGACGTGGACTCTGGCGTGGGAATCACGGTTGTGACCCAAGGTGTGGATGCTGGTGGCGACATCGTACCAGTGACCGCAGTCTGCGTACAGCCGGGTAACCGACTGGCTATCCGTGGACAGGAAGACCAACTGTCCTTCGCTCTCAGCAACGGTGGTGGCGGAATCATCGGTCCGGCTGGTATCATTCCTGGCGAGCGCGAAAGCGCAGTCAAGCGTGTATCTACCCAAGGACGTGACGCTGCTACGAACAACGTGGTCGGCACCCTTCGCAAGCTAGGCGGTCTGTAACCTCTTGATCCTCCCTGTCCATGGTGGTATTATACTACCATGGACAGGACCGCCCACTATTTCTCGGCTGTAGGCCGAATCCAGTACGACCCGCCCCGACCAGGGATGCGGGAGCGCTCGCGCTCGTCTGGACGCCGGAACCAAGAGTGGTGGTGCATTCTGAAGGTTGACCGTGAAATCACCCGCTACTATCGCTGGTGGATTGGTCGTCATCTGTGGGGACGCACGGCAATCCGTGAGGATTGGCTCTGCATTCCGTCCTGGGACGCCCACGTTTCTATGGTACGTGGAGAAAAGCCGCGAGCGAACCTATCTTCCTGGGGTAAGTACGACGGTGAGAAGGTCGAGTTCCGTTATGCTCACTTCCCGCGCCAGACCACCCAGGAAGACCGAGATCGTCGGCATTCCAAGGATGGAGACTTCTGGTTCGTGAGTGTTGAGTGTCCGCGCATCGACGAGATTCGCGAGGAGCTTGGTTTACGGACCCACTACCGCTATCATCTTACGGTGGGACGCACGTATGACAACCGATAAGGGGAAGTACGATGAACCTAAACGAAAGAAAGGTGTACGTGGAGGAGGCTAGACGGTCAGCACCGGATGGTCTCAACATCATGGAAGACTCCACGCAGGAAGTCCCCAGAGAGCACGACTACGCTGTAGTCGAGATTCTGGAGGAAGCGGAGCACGGGACCACATTCCTCTACGTGGCCACCGGCAATCGCGAGGGAATCTGTTGGGCATGGGTCCATGCCCAAGAGAACCATCCCAAACCTGACTCGCTGAAGATACTGGATCTGCGCAGACTCGGGGTGCAGCCCCGGATTGAAATCCACTGAGGCGAAGGCTATATTCGGGGAATGACGGACCTCCTCGAAGAATTCAGACTCGCGATACCATCGCAACGACGGTCCTCCGCAGGAGGGTGGCTGAACTTTTGCTGCCCTTCCTGCGGAGATCGGCGATACCGTGGTGGCGTGATGTTCACCCCAACAGGTGGGTGGCGCTACCGCTGTTTCAACGGTGGCTGCGAGTTCAATGCTCAGCCCACCGGTTGGGAACCCGGCAACGGGTTTGGTGGTCGCCCGCGCCGTGTGTTCGAGATGATTGGTGGAGACATCCGTCGCATCCCGCTCAAGGAGGTCATGCGGTGGAACAGCACCGTCTACACTCCCGAGGGCAGGGTCAAGAAGGAAGGCACTGACTTAGAGGTCGCCCACCAGTTCCCCGAGGTCGAGCTACCGGCTGGCTCTATGCTGTTGATGGATGCCTACCAGGAGAACAAGGCCGCGAACAAGGTGATGGCGTATGCCGTCGAGAGGTTCGGTCGAGACTTCGTCAAGAAGTTTCCATTCTACTGGACCGAAGAGCATGCCTACTACCTCATCATGCCGTACCTGCACTACCAGGATAAGATAGTGGGGTACCTGGGCCGTCACATCTATCTGGAGAAAGGCGGCAAGCGATTCATTCAACGAGCACCATCGGACTATCTCTTCAATCAGCACATGCTCAGAACCTATAGCGCCCGCTATCTTTTCGTGGTAGAGTCCCCTATGGATGCCGCCCATCTGGGTTGCGTTGCCGTGAGGAATGACCAGTTGACCGAGAAGCAGTTGAATCTGCTCAAGGTGAGTGGCAAGGACATCGTTGTGGTGCCCGATTTTAAGAAAGGGGAGTGGGACGGGTTCGTGGATACCGCAGAAGACAACCAGTGGTTCGTCTCTATTCCAAACTGGACGGGAAGAACCAACCCCGACCCGTTGAAGACAACAGACATTGGACAGTCCGTCAAGAAGGACGGGCTGTTGTATACGATTGAACTGATGATGAAAGCAACGACGCGCAACTATGCGCGAGCGAGAGTCGAATTGACGGCACGAAGTGTATGAACGACGAACTTGACCACGAACTTGAGGAGTTCTTCGCCGGGGATGATGATGGCCCGGACGATGACGAGACCAAGTCGAAGCTACCTAACATCGACGAGATGGACGAGGGTGCCGATACCCTTGAGCCCTCCGACTATACGCAGCACGTGTTGCTGTCGTATCTCGTTGCTGCGCCGGAGCTATGGGTCAAGTGCTCTCCCATCATCAAGGCCGAATACTTCGACCCGCAGTATCGTCCTGTCATCGCTGCCATCGAGAAGCACCTGAAGCAATACGGCGACATGCCGAACCCTGACATGCTCCACATGAACACGGGCGTACGCCTGGAAGGACGTGAGGACGCTGCCAAGGATAGCAGACAGGAGTGGGTCTGCGATGCCGTCGAAGAGTTCTGCCGCACCACTGCGTATCAGGATCATCTGCTTCATGCCGCTGAGGTAACAGCCACCGACCGTTCCCGAGAGACCTTGGGTTCGCTCATGAAGGAAGCGGCCCGTATCCAGCAAATCTCCCTCGTGCGTAATTTGGGTGTCTCCGTGCACACGGGCACCGTGGAGATTCTGTCCGAGTCCGAGAAACACGACAACATCTCCACTGGCTTCAAGCTGATGGACCGCGCGTTCAGTGGCGGTCTCACTCAGCCGAGCTTGAACATCGTGTCCTGCGCCTCCGGTGATGGTAAGTCCATCTTCATGCAGAACATGTTGGTGAACTACATCGAGCAGGGCAGGAACGCCATCTTCTATACCCTGGAGCTTGAGCCTTCCATCGTCCTGAAGCGCTTCGCTGCCATGATGACGAACACCGCCATCGACCTCGTCTACTCCCATCTCGATACCGTGGGCAACACCCTGCGTACCCGAGGCAAGACGGATGGAGCACTCTGGGTCAAGAAGTTTCCAATGGTTGGCACCACCATGGCTGACATCGCTGCTCACCACATCGAGTTGGAGATGCACACCGGCATCGAATTCCCAGTCGTCGCCATTGATTACATCGATGTAATGGACCCGATTGAGAGGATCGACAAGGCGAACATCCACCTGAAAGACAAGTACGTCTCCGAGGAGATGAACGACTGGGCACACGACAACATGAAGATTGTCTGGTCCGCATCGCAGCAGACCAAGGGTGCACAGGACGAGAAAGACCCACGGCAGTCTGGTGTGTCTGGTGGTACGCCGAAGGTGTCCACCTGCGACAACCTCATCATCGGCAAGCGTAACGAGGATGACATCGAGGACGAGCGCTGGTGGGGACACGTGGCGAAGGCCCGGTCGTCCGGTGCCACCAAGACCAAGATTCCATTGCACTGGCATCCGCAGACGATGCGCATGCAAGATGGTGACCCCGACTTGTTCGAGGAGTCCAACCCGAAGCTATTCAACCGCAAGCGAGGGGACAAGGAAGCAGACTCATCCAAGGTATCGGAGAAGATTGCAAATGACCCACTGGCTAAGGAGCAGGGTGCGACATTGAAGTACAATGAACCTCCGAGTGGCAAGGAGATGCGAGTAGTAGATACACTCGCCAAGCTACGGGGTATGTCACACCAACAAGAGGAGATACAAAGTGACGACTAGAAACGATGTGCTTGAAAAAGGTATGTTCTTTGAGGTCTACTTCTTCGAGCCACTGACCAACTTCACCGAGGCGGACCTTCACCACGTTCTCCAGTTCTTCGACATCACACTCGATGAAGGTTTCGAGTCTCCCCACCCGCGTCACTTCGAGGACCGTGTGTTCAAGCCCGCCGAGGACATCACGGTCTCCGAGTTCGCAGACATTCTTCAGTCCATCAAACTGAGAATCCGGGGTGAGAGGCTACTGAAGATGCCGAAGGAAGTCACGGACCAGTTCGACGAAGATGGATACTTCGGGCCATGGGATGACTACACCCTCGAAGAGCTAAACCTCCTACTGAACAAGCTACTCCGATTCCACATCAGCACCACCCAGTTCAATACACTCCCAAGACGAATCCAGAGGCAGTTCACGATTTTCACTCGGGACGGGAAGTCCTGGCGCTTCGGTGACCGAAGGCCCGGTTAAATACCACCATGAGTGGAAACATCTTCGAAGAATTGAAGGGTCAGTTCTCTCCGCAGACACTAGATGTGCGGGGAGAGAACGCCCATGCCGCTGCGGTACGGTTCCTCGAACTCCTACAGCAGCAGATACCCGAGGAGGACGAGCGTCGAAAGCTCATGTCCACCTGGATGCGCTCGGTCAAGGATAAGGACTACAAGAAGTTCCAGCGAGCCCTCAAGCGGTACCACCGCCGCCGTGAAGAGGGCTAAATACGGGCACATGATGGAGAATCAGTGATGCCCATAGTCAACGTGCCTTCTTTCGGAAGCATTGCACCCCCAGTGGGTGTGCTGCCGACCAACTACATCGCCGATGTTATGGCGGACTCGCCTATTGGCTATTGGCGGTTGGACGACCCCCGGACCGGTCCATCATCAACCATGGCTGACTCATCTGGCAATGGATATGATGGTACAGTCGTTGAAGTCGGTATTACCCCATTATACCAGCAACCCGGTCCGTTCGGTATTGGTGATTTGTGTTGGTCTGATGAGGCTGTCGGTTCTGGCTTCAGCTATATTCGGGTTATCACGAATGCTTTTGATTCAGTAGTTGGTGCCGCCTCACAGCCATTCACATTCGAAATCTGGCAACGCGCCCCAAGTAGTGGGTCTGGAACCCCCAACGCTGTCATGGATAAGACAGATATCGCAGGTCCAGCCAACTGGAACACTATGCAGGTTATTACGAATGGTAACGCAAACGCACAGCTATACGACGGCTCTAACAACCCAAGTGTGAATAGCAATCTCACTGGTTCGGTTGAGGGTGCCTCGTGGTTTCATCTTGTTATGGTTCGGGAAATCTCTCCTACACCACAGATTTTGCTTTACGTCAATGCAAACCTTGAAGGCACAGCCGCAGTAGCCGCCGCCGTCGATACATCGAACACAATCAATTTCTCCATTGGATCTCGTGAGGACAATACCGACCGGCACATCAATCATGCTGTAGCTCATGCTGCCATATACAACACTGCGCTGTCACCAGCACGTATCCTGTCGCACTACACCATTGGAACAACCACACCATGAAGATTCAAGACCTCATCCAGCACAGCCTCAAGGAAATGTCCAGTGGTGGAGCCGTTGGTGGTGCTGCTATCGGTAGCACGGTGGGTGGTCTCGGTCAAGTCGCCGACACCGTCAAGAAGAACAAGAAGAAGCGCAAGCTCAAGGATGGACAGACGATTCTTCGGCGCTAAGCCACTGGGTCACATGCTTCCATGCCTTGCCATTCTTGATGTTCGTCACCATCGTGGTGCTGACTCCATACTCCTTCGCGATGATTGAGCGGGACCGCGCGTCCCAGTAGATTGCCATCACCTGAGACTCGTTGAGTTTGCTACGCTTGTTGCGTACACCCGACACCTTCGCCCGCTGCTCCAGATCCCACGTATGCCCGTGGCTACCCTTGCCCCCAATGCTCTTGTTATATCCGAACGGATATAATGCGTTGTGCCTCATGATGTGAGTCTGCATGCGTTGGTTGGCAACAGACTCTTCCTCATGGGTTTCAAGAACTTGAGCCATGAAGACCTCACGCCCCTCTTTCTGCACGTCCCGCCACAACTCCTCGGACCCGCGACCGGAGAAGTGGTCACTGAATCGCTTCTTGGGATTGTTGGAGACGCCGATGTAAGCCTTATCGTTCAGGGTGTTGAGTATCCGATAGACTGAAAATGGCATTTGGGACACCTTTTTGGGCTGACTTCGTAAATACTTACACAGGTAACTCAGGTTCCCGGACAGAAGAGCCGGAACCAACCACGAACTTGGAGAAACAACAATGACTACCGCACGCTACGACGTTAACAACGCTAACGTCAACCGCCACGTCCGCTTCAACGTCACCGCCGACACCGCTCCGGTTGACAACACCTTCCTGGCTCTCAAGGGTCCGGGCAATGTGTACCCGTTCTACAATCAGGTAACCGGTGTACCGACCGTCGAGCAGGAGCTTGGACAGCTTCGCCTCAGCCTCGTCGCCCGCGCACTGACCGCCTACGCCATCACCGTCTCCCTTCGTGTTGACGACGGCGTCGCCGGAGCCAACCCTGGTCAGGGTATCTTCTGGACTGCCGAGCAGGACGAGATGGGTGCCTTCTTCAACCAGCAGCTTCCGCCTCTCGCCGCGCCTCCGGGCACGCCGGGTGTTGACGGCTCGTGGCCTGTACAGGGCAACGCGGTTGACAAGCACCACGTCGCTGACATCACCGACCGCCTCGGTACCGGTGGTATGACCACTGTGAAGACCAAGCCTGGACTTCAGAGCCTCGTGGACGCTCTTTCCACCGTCTCCTACGACGGCGGAACGACTGGTCCGTTCGGCGTTCTGTCCACTGGTGGTACTGTCGTACTGCCTGATGGTCGCGTCGTGACCACTGGTGCTGCCGCTCCGGCACTGCCAGCCACCACGAACGCTGCTGGTCTGACCGTGACTTGGGTTGACATCGGCTAATCCAGCCATCACCCAGTGCATCGCACGAGAGAAGGGGGCCATCGGCCCCCTTTTCTTTTTGGGCGCAGGATACTAAATACGATAGTACAACCACTTGCGCAACTGACATGCATGAAATCGAATTCGAAACACTGAAGGCCGCTTGGGACCGTCTCATCCAGCAACGCTCTGCTGAGATGAAGAAGATCGCACCCGACCTCGCCGAGCCGGACAAGATATATCTGAAGCGGGTCGCTGAGGATGATGTCCAGCTTGCCGTCCGTTTCGCTGGTCTCTCCAAGTCTGTCGGTCAGCGCTCGTCCATTCCCCAGGTAAAGCGTCTCATCGTCAATTGGCTGAAGAACATTGCGACCGATGTTCAGCAAGCTCGCTCCGATGATGACTCCCTTATCGTTCGTATGTCCAAGGAGATGAAGGTCACCGAGGCTGCGGTCAGCGTGTTCAAGCGCGACCCGAAGACGAACAAGAAGAAGAACTACTACAAGTGTGTGGGTGGTAAGAAGAATGGTCGGAAGGTCTCTAATCCCAATGATTGCATCGGTATTCCAGACCCCGCCAAGAAAATCAAATTTTCGATTACCAAGAGAGCTAAATACGGACAAGCATCAGCGTCCCGCAAGAGGACTCAGCTTACGAACGTGACTGCCAGGAGAATCAAGAAGGCAAATCAACGTCTGAAGAAAGCGAGAGGATTCTAAGCAATGCCAGATAACAAAGGTCGAAGCGCCCAAGATACGGGCTACGAAGTACGTCAGCTAGACGGTTCAAGTGATTACGGCAACCAGGAACTCGATTCCTCGTGGCGTCACAAGGATCCTGGCATCCGTGGCGACATCGCCGGGGACGTGCAGGCTCGCGAGCTAGCCGAGAACGACATCGTTCGCGACGCTCGACGGAAAATCATGGAGATTCTGGGTGACGAGGATGAGGCTCCGAGTCGTCCACAGCAGGCTCAGACTGGTCGCGTCCGTCGCGCCAATCCGGGTTTGTCCATGGATGAGCTTTCTGAAGGTCTCGACATGGGTGGCATCAGTACCGCTGACCACGGCATGACCGCAGACGAGCTTGCTGCTCTGGGCATTGGAGTCAACCAAGCCGCCGACAAGGCCGCTGTCGAACTCTTGCAGTCTGGCTACATGGGCGAGGACGACGAGGCAGCACAGCTTGCCGAGTCCATGGCTGGACGCCCACAGGCTCCGGCTGAGCCAACCTGGGACTGGGTTGCAGTCAAGGGTGTGGCAACACTGCGCAGTGGCAAGCAGGTACCCGTCTGGACCGTCGAGAACAAGTCCACCGGCATGGGCATGAACAAACCCTTCCGTATTCAGGCTCCGGCCGAGCGGGTGGCGAGTGTTCTGAACGTGACCGGCAACGTCAATGACCCTCGTGTCAAGCAGATTCACGAGGACTATGAAGCCTACGTGGGACTGACCAAACAGCTACGAAAGGCTAAGCAATTGCATGAATCCGGTGATGCAAATGCGGCTCGAACTGGACAGAAGGTTGCCATGCAACTTCGCGGAGTCAAGCAACGGCTTGGTATCTGATAAATAACAAGACAACCGGTAGATAGGAGCCGAACGCTCATGGCGCTTGAATTTTTGAATGACACCCCACAGACGGCTTTCCGCAAGCTGGAGCGTGACCTACTGCTCGTCAACCCTGACATTCAGATGCGTCGCTTCAAGTCGATGACCCCTCGTATGCTCGAAGGTGAATTGGCCAAGTTGGATGGTGAGAGAGCCGTCATGCTTCGGGAGAGCACCTATGGAGCATGGCTCCAGAGTGAGAAGTTTGTCGAGGTCCAGATGCTCAAGGAGGCTATTGGACACTTGAAGGACTACAAGGAAGAGGTCCGCGAGGGCGAGTCCCTGGTTCCTGGCTTCACCTACTACCGTGGCGTCAAGCAGTTTGGTAATGACCTCAAGGGTCACCGCTGCTACTTCCAGGAGAGCATGAGCCCACAGTGGGTTCCGTGGCAGATGGACATGCGAGTCGCGAAGGCGCTCGAAGTCATGCGCTTCGGTGACGAGAACGACTTCCGTCGAATCTACGTCGAAATGTCGAATGGTCGTCTGAACGGTATCAACAAGGTCAGCATCGAGCACTTGACCGAGTCTGATAACGACGCCCTGAACGAAATTGCAGAATACTGCGACGAGCGCTGGTCCGGTCACTGGCCGTGGGAAGTCCCGTCCCCGTATTCGCTCCGTGAATCAATCGAGGAACAAAACGAGATGAATCTTCAAACCGTAAACGAGATGCAGACTCAGTTCAGCGGCATCCTCAAGCGTCTGAATGAAGAGGAGATGGACAAGTATGCTGCCATCGCTGCGGCTGAGGAGATGGCAGGAACCATCGAGAAGATGGTCCAGCAGATTGCCCGCCTTGGTGGCGAGGGCATCATCACCCTGAAGGACCAACTCCGTGTCACCATGGGTGACGACGCTGCTGCTCAGATCGAGGACACGTTCCTTGAGCCTGTCCGCAACGCCGCCGACGCCCTGTCGCAACTTCGCGCTACCATCCTCAAGACGGTAGAGAGCTTGAAGTCTGCTGACGCTGGTACCGACATGGCCGCTGGTGCCGCGATGGGTGCAGACGCAGCCTCCGACGCACTGGGTGGTCCAGACCTGAATGCCGGTGGTGAGCTTGGCTCCCCAATGGACGCCATGGGCGATGACCCATTGGCCGACGAGGGCGACGAGCTTGCCGGTGACCTTGCTGACGCCAGCCTGGACGGTGGTGACGGCGAGCGTCCGATGAAGGAAATGTAAGAATGGCGACTCGGACCTTCGACGACGGCTTCTACCCTGCAAGTCGCGCACGCGACATCGCAGCCGGTAACGGCGCAGCAGACAATGACGTACTGGTGGAAATCAACCAACTCCAGTTGCTTGTTGACGCTGCCGCTCGTGCCGAGAAGTTGAGTGTTGAAGTTGGAATTTCCGAGTCCAATGCCACCCCAATGACCGATGCAACGACTGGTCCCGTCTACCGCGAAGCCGCCTTCGGTACCGACGACTCCTTCGAATCGCTGTACCCTGGTCAGGATCGCCAAATCTTCATCACCCGAATGAACCGTGTCATCGGCTACTTCACTCGCCTGAGTTATCAGGTGCGCCGTGAAGACCAGACCAGCGGTTCTCCAACCACTTTCAACTGGGTAATCCGCTGGTGAATGAACTAGACGACATTAAGCGACGTGCTGGCATCACTGAGAATGCACAACAGGTGCAAGACCTCGTCTACGGTCCATACGTCAAGATGAGCGAAGCTGGTCAAGAGCTACGCGCTGCAATCGCTCAGGCCAAGGAAGCCGGAGTCAACGTCAACGCCGCCGAGGATGCATGGGCAAAGATTGGCGAAGGTCTTGAGTGGCTTCGTCGGAACTATCGACTCTAATGGCTTGTGCGGGTTGCATCAAACGCCGTCAGTGGATGATGGCTCAGTTGAGCAAGGCCCGCAATCTGGTTGATCCGTTCCCATCGGGCTCGACTCCATCAAACACTCGAAAGAAGAGTAGAATTCAACCATCCGCTTCATCTCAGCGAGTGAAGCATCGCTCTTGAGCTTGTTGACTCTCCACGAAACAAAGACTACATTGTCAGGTGTATAGCCTCGGCTGGAGTCAATCCGGTCGATGGACAAACTGTTGTCCGTCGCGCGTCCCTTCTCCATACGAATGGGAATACCTAGAACGGGACACGTGATGGGCACCGTCATATCGGAGAGGTCGAGTCTGGTGATTGTGAACGGAATTCCTGCCGCCTTGGCACGTGCCTTGGACCGGCTCCAAATCTTCTCGACGTAGTCTTTCGGTGGAAGCATACCTATATGTACGATGACCTGATCCGCGTTGAGCGAAATACTCCCGACAAGTACACTATCGTTGAGTGGACCTTGGGCAACAAGTGCACCTATGCGTGCTCCTACTGCCCGGAAGTTCTTCACGATGGTTCAGCCGGGTGGCACGACCACACGAAGCTCACGAGCTTCCTGGACGCCTGCTACCAGCACTACCGGGTGAACCAAGGCACGAAGATGATTGTCCAGTACACGGGTGGTGAGCCCACCGTGTATCCCAAGTTCAAGGAACTGGTGCAGCATGCCCGCGACCTGGGTATCCTCCAGTCCATCATCTCGAATGGTTCCCGTACGGTTCGCTTCTGGCGCGAGACCGCACCCTTGCTGGACAAGGTCCATCTGTCGTATCATGGTGAGTTCGCCGACCCCGACCACTTCGTAGCGGTCGCTGAGGAGATTGCCAAGCACACCGACCTCCACGTCAACATGCTGATGATTCCAGGACAGTTCCACGACTTCCTGTCTGTAGCTCATCGCATCAAGCAACTACCTGACATCAACATCCAACTCAAGCCTATCCAGAAGGACTTCGGGGCTGACCTCTACGACTACTCACCCTCCGAGAAGAAGATCCTCGATGAGATGCATGGCTTCGAGAATTCCGCGCCACGCAATCGAGGCTATCCCTCGGGTCAGCTTGTGGTGACCCACCGAGACGGTACCACCGAGAAGACAGTGTCGAATTCCCTCATTCTCGCGGATGCCAATCGCTTCAAGGGCTGGAACTGCAACATCGGTGTCGAGACCCTGAACGTGGACATGTGGGGAGAAATCTATGGCGGACTCTGCCGAGTGGGTGGAAGCCATGGCAACATCTACAAGGGCGAATACACCCTCCCATCAACTCCCGTGGTTTGCAACCTCGATTGCTGCACGTGCCACTTGGACATCATGGTGAGCAAAAGTGAAGGCCCGCTTTAAGTATGTCGATACAATACCGTATCCCGAGATGGAGAGTCTTACCGCTCCTTCTGGCGAGCGTGTGTATTACACTCCTGCCGGGGACTGTCCTTCTGTTACCACTATACTTTCAACGCTACCGCATCCGGGACTGGATGAATGGCGTGAAAGAGTCGGAGAAGAGGAAGCCGAGCGAGTCTCCAAGGAAGCCACCGACATAGGCTCAGCCATGCACGACATGCTCGAATGCTACGTCCGCGACGTGCCATTCGAGGGCAAGGGCATCCCGGAGGAGAAGATAGCTGACAAGATGTTCCGTGCGGTCCGTGTGCTCGGTCTCAGGCACATGTCTGAGGTTTGGGGCATCGAGGTACCCCTCTACTACGAAAACCTCTATGCGGGGCGCACAGACCTTGTGGGGGTGTATAACAAGCTACCCTCCATCATCGATTACAAGACCGCCAAATACTTCAAGAAGGCCGAGTGGATTGAGGACTACAAACTCCAGACCGCCGCCTACGCCATCGCTCACAATTGGATGTTCCCAGAGCACGACATCCAGCAGGCTGTGCTCCTCTTGGGCACGCGCCCAAGTGGACCTCCCTTTAACCAGCCACCGAAATGCCAGATTGTGGTCATTCCGCCATCGGAGCTTGAACTGTGGAAAGACCGGTGGGTGGACGTGCTCGAAGAGTTCTACGCTAACCGGTAAATACCTAGACTATCAAGGGGTCCAGGTATGTATCTGCACGAAATCAAGCGAGCGAGTTTCGAGAAGCGGTTGGATGAGCTAGCATCCGCCGATATCGACCAGCAATTGGAGAAGACCGCCGGAGACATCGGCAAGGCTTCTTCGTTGGCCGCTGGTGACGAGACTGCCGCTGGACAGGGCGCAGGTGATAACATGGGCGCAGGTGACTTCTCTTCCGCCCCTGACCCCGCTGCCGGTGAGTCCCCTCTTCAGGCTGGCGACGACGCTGATGCGCTCGCTGCTGACGACCCGATGGGTGCTGACGCGACCGAGGAGGAAGAGGACGAGATGCTGTTGCAGAAGGTCGATGAAATCCTCATCGCCGCTGCCAAGGGTCACAAGTACGCCAAGGGCTACAACCACCCTGACAACTCGAAGATTCACCCTTACAAGATTCTCAGCATGAGCATGGATGAGCTTCAGTCTCTCCGTACCATGGCCCGCAACAAGTTCAATCTGGAGTCCTTCAACGGTGAGGTCGGTGCAGCCGACAACCCGGACATTCAGTTCTTCCAAGACCTCATCTCATTCACAGACAAGGTTCTGGAGGTCAAGAAGTCCAACACCAAGGAGCACCGGGACAAGAAGAACGGCAAGACCGCCGAGTTCGACCAGATGGAAGAGCCCAAGACCAAGAAGGGCAAAGTCAAGACACCCAAAGCAGGCAAGTAACCATGAGGCTCGTGCACTTGCTCGAAGCCATCAAGCTACCGCGACGCTGGCGAGGCAACGTGGGTAAGTCCATTGGTGGTGGCATCTACGTCCATCGCGACTACGAAAACGATGTGGTACCACCCGAAGTTCTTGCGAATGCTCAGCAACACCTGGACGGGTTTGAGTACAACGCCCTTCAGTATGTTCCCAAGACGGGGAACATCACCTTCATTCAGTCTCCTGATTTTGACACTGCCCCGGAGCCCATTTCCGGCGACAAGCTACTCGTGGCCCCGGACGGTCGCACCAAGGCAATGCGCACTGGTGGCGACCCGTGGATCTGGCATCACAAGTGGTTGTGGGTCAAGGACGACTACCCCGGCTTTAACGTTGATGAGTCCAAACAACGCTCCCTCGCCTGGATGAGTCTCCCCGACATCGACTACAAGCGTATCGGGAAGAAGAGCTTCTGGGAGAAGAACGTGGTACCGAGGATATGACAATGCCCCTGTTTCAGTCTGGTAGCTTCACACTAAACTCCGGTTTGACCAGTCCCCTCAAGATTGAATGTGATGCTCTCAACGAACACGACTGGGCAACCCTGGCATACCTCGTTTCCTCCAAATATGACTTCCGCCGAGTAACCGGTGTCCCAACCGGTGGCACGATATTTGCTAAGGCGCTCCAACCATACGCTTCTAGGAATCCAAGTCATCCTCATCTCATTGTGGACGATGTGTTGACCACGGGAGGCTCAATGGAGCGAATGAAGGCGGAACTCCAGACCAAGAAGACAATCTACGATACGGTCTATCTGGGCATCGTGGTGTTTTCCAGGAATGACCCACCCGAGTGGATTCGCCCTATCTTTCAGATGTGGGCTTGACTTATACCTAAACCCGGACCTACATTGTCGGCATGAAATTCGCCGTCATAGATGTGAACAACTTGGTGCACCGCTCAAAGCACGTAGTCTCGAACTACGAGTCATTCGATGCGTGTGTCGCAATGACCCTGACCATTTTGTTCGGTTCACTACGCAAGAGCTACGAGAAGTTCGGGGCAGAGCACTGTGTTGCATGCTTCGATAGTTACTCGTGGCGCAAGACAGTGTTCTCGGACTACAAAGGAGACAGGGAGAAAGACGACTCACCGGTCAAGTTAGAGGAGCGGGAGATCATCAAGGACGTTCTCATCAAGCTACAGCAGTTCTTGGAGGAGCACACCAACGTCACCGTGCTCGCATGCGAAGGCATGGAGGCTGACGACTTCGTGGCTCGGTGGACACAACTCCACGACGACCCCTCGTTCGAGCACATCATCGTATCTGCCGACGGAGACTTCAAGCAACTGGTTCGCGAAGGCGTCGAACTCTTCAACCCCATCTCCAACACCCTGTACACCGTGGACGGTGTCTTCTACGATGATGGCAACAGACCGAAGAAGACTCAGACCACAGTGGAACGTCATGGCATGCGTTGGAAGGTCAAGTACAAGAAGAACAGCGACGAGCCTGAGATAGTGGAGCCCGAGTGGGAACTCTTCGAGAAGTGCATCCGTGGGCGCAAGAACAACCTGCGCACGGCATGGCCCCGAGTGACGACCAAGAAGATGCGTGCCGCATTCGACGACCGTGGTGGTCCGGTGTGGAACGACTTCATCAATGCCATCTGGGGAGAAGAGGGTGCACGACAGAGTGTACGCGAACGCTACGAGTTCAACCGCAGTCTCCTCGACCTCACGGCACAGCCTCCCGAGATTGTCGAAATCATGGACCTCGTCATCGACAAGGCCATCGACACAAAACCGAAGACGATGGTCGGCGCTTGGTTCTCGAAGTTCTGTGGACGATTCCGGCTGGTGAAGCTGGTTGACCAAGCAGTACCCATCACACAGCTACTTGCAGCGCCATACTGATTCTGGTATAATGCGTGCATGGCTACAGAAACTCTCAAGAAGCTCACTGACTATGAGCACGCCCGACTCCGTACGGAGATGTACCTGGGCTCGCGCGAACCTCACACTCAAACCGTCCTTCACTTCGACGGCGAGACGTTGGGCTTGCGGGAGTTCACCTGGGTGCCTGCCCTCTATACCGGGCTAAGGGAACTCCTCGACAACGCACTGGATGAGATGGTAGGACACGGTCATGGCGACACGCTTACAGTTACCTTCGACGAGTCTGAGTTCATCTTCTCTGTGCATGATAATGGTCGAGGGCTTCCGATTGCCGAACGAAAGTCACTCGGACGCGGCCCGGCGGCTTCAATTCTACTTGGCGAGGCTCGTGCAGGGAGAAACTTCGCCGAACGAGGACAGGTTGCCGGTACGAATGGTCTCGGCGCGGCATGTACAAATTTCACTGCCGAATGGTTCGAGCTTGATGTGTATCACGGTTCGGAGCGCCTAAGACAGCGTTGGGAAGAAGGCATCTACGCCAAGAAGGAGAAGCACAAGTCCTCCGGTCCCCGAGTCATTCGTGGCTCCAAGACCAAGCACGGTACGCTGATCACATACAAGCCATCGGCGAAGGTCTTCAAGCACATGCTTCTACCGAGCGACTTCATCGAAGGTCGTCTGTGGGACATCGCCGTTTCCAACCCGAAGCTCAAGGTCATCTACAACGGCACACGCTTGCAGCCCGCACGCGGACGCGACGCAGTTGCCGCCACTTACTTCCCGAGTGGACAGGTAGGTCTGGTTACGTTCAGGGATGGCAAGTTCCTGAGCCGCTTCTACCTCGTGCCCGGCTTCAACGGGGACGAGGAGCACGTGCACTCCGTCGTGAACAACTTGCCTGCGTTGCAGGGTGGTCACCACATCGATGCGTTCCGCAACCTGTTCTATCCGCAGGCCATGACGGAACTGACTGGCAAGCGGGGCAACGTGTTCACCAAGGAGAAGCTGACGCTGACGCGAGCAGACCTCGCAAGTGGCATGCTCATCCTCAACGTCACGCAGATGGACGACCCGACGTTTGACAGCCAGACCAAGGATCGGCTGGTCTCCGAAGTCAAGGGACTCATGAAGGGCGCGTTCGATACCTTCGAGGTCGGCTCGATGTTCCGACGCAATCCGAAGTGGATCGAAATGATTGCTGACCGGTGCCGCCGACGCACGGGAGACAAGGAAGCCGCCGAGGTTCGACGCACACAGAAGAAGCTGTCGAAGACTCGTGTTGCCAAGCTCACCGATGCCATCGGGCGCGACCGCTCGAAGTGCACGCTGTTCTTGGGTGAGGGCGACTCGGCACTGAACCTGATGATGAACGTGCGTGACCCCGAGATACACGGGTGCCTGCCGTTGCGCGGTAAGATTCTCAACGTACACGGAGCGACGACACGCAAGGTCATCGAGAACCAAGCGCTACTGGACATCATGACAGCCATCGGCTTACAGATTGGACAGAAAGCTGACCCGTTGTTCCTCCGCTATGGCCGCATCTACATCGCAACTGACGAGGACGAGGACGGCAAGAACATCACCGCGCTGCTGGTCAACTTCCTGTATCGCTACTGGCCCGAGTTGTTTAGTGGGGAGTTCGTCTTCAAGTTCTCGACGCCCTTCATCATCGCACACAAGGGCAAGCAGACGAAGTACGTCTACGCCGACGACTACCCGGAGTTCCAGGCTAACCCGGCGAAGTGGAAGGGCTGGAACATTCGTCGCGCCAAGGGTCTCGGCGCACTGGAGAAGGAAGACTGGCAGCACGCGCTGACCAAGCCTGCTCTGGTACCCATCGTCGATGATGGCGAACTGAAGGAGACTCTGGATTTGATCTTCAACCCGTCTCGCGCAGACGACCGAAAGGAGTGGCTGAGCCATGAGTAAGCAACAGGTTCCTGCCGCCATCCTCTTCAAGAACTCGGGAGAACTCCCACCCTTGGAGATGAACTGGCTCCACATCATGGAGGTCTGCAACCGGGCCTTGACAGAAGAGTTGGAGTATGTCATTCTTCCGGTTGAAGAAACTCAGGATTTCAAGCCGCAGCGACGGCGACTCGTAAAGGATGACAAGGCAAGCCCAAGGGGTCTCATCCAGCGTGACCGCTACGCCTGTGAGAGATACTACCCGTATGCATCAGCCAGATTCGACCCGAGGGAACTCGCCGATTACGCGGCTAGCCACTTCAATGCCATGGATCCTGCTGACCTTCAGCGTATGGCAGACGACATGATTAGCGGAGCCAGTGAATGACAGCCAGTGCCTACCTTCGGCGCACTTCGCGCGAGTACGGGATGTATGTCCTGGACTACCGCGCCATTCCCGCACTGACCGACGGGCTCAAGTCCAGTCAGCGTATCGCGCTTCACCTATTGCGCACGAAGGCTGACAAGGTCAAGACCATCTCGCTAGTCGGTGAGATGATCGCATCCGAGTTGTACCTGCACGGTGATGCCGCTGCCGCCGACACCATATCTATGTTGGCCGGTCCGTTCTGCAACAACCGCCCCCTGATACATGGAATCGGTGCCTTCGGTACCCGTGCAGCCCCGACGAGCTTCGCCGCCCCACGATACACATCCGTCAAGCGCTCCAAGTTCGCGATGAACGTGCTCTACGTGGACTCGGACATCCTCCCCATGGTGGACAACCACGACGGCTCCAACCAGATGCCAGGGACGTTCCTGCCCCTGGTTCCGCTGGTGTTGCTGAATGGTATCCGAGGCATCGCAACCGGTTGGGCGACTAACATCCTCCCGCGCAAGTTCGAGGACTTGGTGGGTGCGGTCCAGGACGTGCTCGCGGGCAAGCCCGTGCGCGACCTCCCGCCCTACTTCGAGGGACGCAACATCAAGGTCGTGCCGGACTTCGTGGACCCAACCAAGTTCATCCTTCAGGGACAGGCTGCGAAGAAGAACACCACGACCGTGCTCGTCACCGAGCTACCGCCGGACCTCAGCTTGGAGAAGTTCAGGGAGAAGCTGGCAACGCTCGAAGACGAGGGCGAGATCCAGAGCTTCACCGACCGAAGCACTGAAGCCATCAACATCGAAATCAAGATGACTCGGGCGGCTCTGGGCAAGATGAGCGACAAGCGTCTCATCGAGTTCCTGAAGCTACGCACCGCCGTGACCGAGAATATCACGGTGCAGGCGATTGGTGGCGGCAGCATCAAGAACTACACCGACGTTAGCAAGCTGGTCCGCGACTGGGTTCAGTGGCGACTGGGCCTGTACCTCGACCGGTTCCAGAAGCTACATGCCGACGAGCAACAGACTAACCTCTTCTGGAGATACATCCTGTCATGCTTCGAGTATGAACTGCCGACCCAGATGCCAACCATCGAGGACAAGGCATCGCTGAAGGTTGGCATCGCCATCATCGGCGAGGACAACGGTTTGCCCAAAGCACCAGATGAGATCCTGGAGCGCATCGCGAACCGCCCGTCCTACAAGTGGACGAACGAAGGGCTTCTTGAAGCTCAGCGGGAACTGGACGACAGCAACTCACGCCTCGCGCATTACGACGAGATGGTCAAGAGCGACCGCAAGCGCAAGGCACTCTTCAAGAAAGAAGTGGGAGCACTGACATGAGTGGATTGGACAGCGAAGGCCCATGGGACGACGACGAAGCACGCAGCCGCGAGCGTGTGAAGAACGCGCGTGCACGAGCCGACCGCAACGCACAGCAGGAAGCCCAGGAGCGAGCCCTGAACTTCCTTCAGACGGTGTCCGCGAATCTGGACAATGTGAAACTGGACGACACGGAGTTCCGTGAGTTCATGCGAAACAGCATGCGGGGTATGCCCGGAGTAGGCTACTCGTAGCCTTACTTCTTGTAGCTTCCGCCCTTGCCGCCACCGGTAACGCCGCCCTGCATGTAGAAGCCGAAGATGGCCGGGGCCAGGGCGCACACCGTGGTGACGAGTGCTGCCTGTTGCGTGCCTGGGTCTTGTAGACCCATGAACCACGAGATGACCAGCCATGTAGCCCACCCGTAGCCAGCCACGATGATGCGTGGGATGATGCGGAGTCGGTTCAAGCATTCGGCGACCATGATGCACCGCTGAACCCACCGATTCTGCTGTGCCTTGATACGGTCCAGTTCTGCCTGTTCCCGGCGTCGGCATACGTCGCAATCGATGTGGTCCAGGCTGTGTGTTCCCTCGGTCTTGTCTTCGCTCATTGGAGCACCTATTATTGTTGTTATCAGACCTAAATACTTACCATGAGTTGGGTAACAGATGAACTTTCCAAGCGCAGGCTTGACGAGAAGAAGAGCGACAGCAGCATCGGCACCGTTAAGCGGTTCGAAGCCCGTGTCAAGCTCAATGGTGTGCTCATGAGCACCGCCGTTTTCGCCGAGAATGCGCGACGAGCCAGAACAATTGCCGAGAAGCTATTCGGTAAGGGAAACGTGCGCGGACTACCGGTGCAGAAGTGAGACCCACTAACCACACGTGGACCTACGAAATCATCTTCGTAGACACCAGCCGAGCCATCACGGACCCAATGCTCCTCGGCTTCTCCCGGAACCTTGCCGAGTTCTGGTTCTACCGATTCAAAGACAGCGCCAATATCACCGACGTACGGGTCGTCGGCGACCACAATGTCGCCGTATGTCTGGCGGCATACTCCAAAGCCGACTTCCTGATAGTCGCCTCGTTGGGAAATACATTCCACAACGTGAACCCTCTGGGGTTCCTGGACGCCCTGTCCGAAGAACTCACTGAGGACACCTTCATCATGGGGCATATACTGGACCGTAAGCCGCGATACTTCGAGGTCCATGGTCAGTGCTTCGTCATCAACACGAGGCTCTACAAGGGGCTCCAGGACCGCCCTGTGCACACATCCAAGCCTGGGCGTAAGGTTGTCATCGAACGCTCGCCAGAGAACTTCCACGATGGCTACACGCCTACCTGGATACGGGCCATGGAGCCCGAGGTCTGGCATATAGCCAATCCGGCACCAGGATCCGACCTCATCGCCACCGGACTGCCGGTGAAGCCCTTCCCGCAGAGTGTCCGGGATGCCAAGCTCTTCCTGTATCCCCACAAGCCTACCCATCGTGGGCAATTGACGAATCTACTCCGGCGCAGTGGACCGAATCGCCATCGGCACTACGCCTTCAGCTACGAACCTATTCCAGCCAAGATGGACTTCCTGGCTCCGTTGGACTATATCGCATGCCCGGCGAATGGGTTGAATCTATTCAAGTACCTGCACAGCACTGGGTTCAATGATGGATTGACCATTCAGCTTTACGATATCAATCCAACCTCCTTGGAAATATACCGGCGCATCATGACCAATTGGAATGGGCTGGATTATGACGGACTGTTTGACAATATGCGTACGGTTGTACGCAGTTTGCGTATAGACGACTACTGGCAGGAATTCATGGGCATGTTCGGTGGACCCGGTGAGTGGCTACGATTCCTAGCCCGAGTCCGGGCGCAGGACATCCGCATCGACACGGTGGACCTCCTGGATGTTACCGGAAACTTTGACTGGGATGTTTCCGGTAACGCTCTGTTCGTGGCCAGCAACATCTTCGACTTCTCAGAGACCGGACTCTACTATAACACCGAGCACCGGGTTCTGGCATACCAGAAGCTACTTGACAGTCTCCCGGACCGGACCTGGATGCACGCGATATTCCCTTTGAGGGAAAACCAGGACTTATGCTCCGTGGGTGAAGAACGTCTGGAACCCATCCACCCCTTCCCGTGGCGTAAATAAATGCATGAAGCTCGCCGACCTCAATCTAGCTAGGGCTCTTCACGAAAAGGGTCCAATCATTGGCGCTCCCAAGGGTAGCCAAAAAGATGCACGCATGGGTACCGATGACCCGGCGAAGTATATGCGTGGGGGCGAGTGGGAAGCATACCGGGAGCCGCAGGGTGTCAATTCGAACGCTGGCAAGATAGCTGGTGGTAAGAAGAAGGGCACCACGCGCACCAAGAATAAGAAGATGTCTGAGTCAGTCAATGACCTCATGGCGTCCGCGTTCTGGTTCAACCCCTACACCGACCAGACAGTGCCGGAGCAGAAATGGACCACCCCACGGGCGCAAAATGGTTCCCACGCAATGGCGGCAGTCGCCGACCTTGACCTCGATTTCCCGCCCGGCACCGAAGTATCCACCGAGAATGAGCAGCAGATTCTAGCCAATGCCTTCGAGCACGGCTGGATTCGTGGGCTCAACATGGATGGACACGTCGTACTCCAGGGTGGCTCGAAGAGTCACGCCAAGGATGCCTTCCGGGCAGTTCGTCCGAGCATGCAAGCGCTGGCACGGGCCGGTGCCTCCAACAAGGTGACGATTGGCTCCACCGATGGTTTCTCCCATAGCTACGTGGTTGAGTCTATTCAGCCAAGCGGAGCGGGCGACTCGAATGACATGGTGGCACGCGATGGCGTGGGCATCACCATGGACTTGGTTGTGGACACGAACAAGCAGAACAAGGGTCGGCACAAGATGCCCGGCTCCGAGGCTCCGACCAAGAAGGTCGTGAAGCAAGTCAAGAAGTCCTTGGACAATCGTCCTGGCAACGTCAGCGATATCAACGAGGCAGTCGAACAGATTCTCAACGAGGCCATTCCACGGGTTATGCCCCGCGATTACACCGCCGACTACGAGTTGCTAGACGACAAGAGCGAGGATGTTATCGGCGTCGCCAAGATTGAACATGGCGTCATCGAGGTACTGTCCGTTCGCAATGACCTCGCCGAAGACTTCGAGGGGCACATCATGTCCCGACTCCTGAGCACCATTGTACGGGACGCCGACCTCGCTGATGCGAATCTGGCAATTGCCATGGACAATCCTGGCAACCTCGGTCAGAAGCGCTTCCTGGAGCGGTTCGGCTTCCGTGAGACGGGCGGTGGGATTCTGAAGCGTAACGCGGGAAGTGTGACGCCTCCCTCAGTCCTAACAGCCCGCCTCTAAATTTCCTCAAGAAACTTGACAGGGCGGAATCTCCGTGCTACTATGTGTCCTCATCGTGAGAACACCGAAGCAAACGGAGACCACACATGCAGATTATCGAAGCCGGTGCCTTTACCATCACCACCGGAATATACCGAGGCACGGAGCGTGTCTACGTGACACACAACCGCTCTGGCAAGCAATGGGTCCAAAAGGACGCATACGACGGTCGCGCTCTTCAGGGGCACGACTTCGGGCTCGCCGAGCAGATTCGTTGCGGCTCTATCGTCTTTTCCCCTTACCCGCCGAGCCGGGTGGGGCAGAACCCCAAGCCCTTTTCCTCGTGCGACATCCGCTTCTGGGAGCCCGTCGCGGTCCCGGTTGCCCACCCCCGCAGCGAGTTCGACGCACTCGTTTTCATCGGAGACTGATCATGGATTCCAGCGCCCTCTTCAACCTCATCGATGGCGGCACCAAGCCGGTCGTCAAATTCCTCAGCGGCATTGAGGACCAGGAGACCTGCATCGACCGAGGCATGTACGGTCGGATCATCAACGTCCGTCACGAGCACGACGACGTGTACGTGATGTACATCGACCTCAGCGACTTCGAGGGTCACAACGACTCCGTGGCGCAGCACAACTACTACGACAGCGACGGCAACCCGACCAAGACCGCCAAGGAAGCGGGCCAGTACCCGGAGAACGGCATCGAGACCTTCTACGTGGACTACGGTCGCGACCTGAGTGACATCCTGGAAATCGACGACAGCGGTGTGAACCAGATCGTCTCCGTCAAGGTCACCGAGGCCAAGGTCCATCGGAACGAGGGTCAGTCCGACATCATCGTCGTGACCCTGCCGGTACCGATGCCCCTCAGCGACTTCGAGGGTAGCCCAGTCCAGATGACCCTCCTCGCGGACGAGGGTACCGGCGTCGCCTACTTGAAGGAGCACTTCGGCATCGTAGCCGGAGAGACCGACGAGCCCTTCGACTTCGCCGAGGCCCTGGCCTCATACGGTATCGACATCGAGGGTTGAACCTGACGGTGAGGGGTGGTATCTTGATGGTACCATCCCTCACTAGGACAGACGCATGAAGCAGATTCCCCTGACCAATGGCGGGTACGTCAAGGTCGATGACGACGACTACGGCTACCTGAGCCAGTTCCACTGGCGCGGCAAGAAGAGCGACGGTGGCAAACAGACCCACGCGGTACGCGACGTGCGCCTCGGCACCAAGAAGGTGACCGTCCGCATGCATCGCCTCATCACTGAGGCTGACTCGGAGACCTTTGTGCTCCACGTCAACGGCAACGGACTGGACAACCGCAAGCGCAACCTCCAGGCACGGCAGATCCGCCCCTGGACCACACGCTCCGACGAGTCTGCTTATCGCGGTGTCGAGCAGATCAGCGGCAACACCTGGAGAGCCACCATCGAGTTCGCGGGCAACGAGTATGTCCTCGGCGATGGTCGCGACTTCGAGCACCCTGAGAAAGCGGCGCGTGCCTACGACAAGGCTGCGCGAGACCTCTACGGATCAGACGCAAGGACGAACTTCTAAGCATGGCCACGCGAGACTATTACGAAATTCTGGGCATTGCGAAAACTGCTACAGAAGACGAGATCAAGAAGGCGTACCGTCGTCTCGCGCGGAAGTATCATCCTGACCGGACCACTGAAGAGGACGGTGAGGAGAAGTTCAAGGAGATGAAGGAAGCCTACGACGTTCTCTCCGACGCCAACAAGCGTGCCACCTATGACCAGTTCGGAACCGCCGATTTTGGTGGGTTCCGTCCTAGTCAGGGCGGCAACAGCACCAGCACCAGCGACATCAACCTCGAAGAGATGCTGGCACGCATGCGTGCGCAGGGCATCAACACAGAGGGTTTCGAACGCCGGGAGACCATCCAGAAGATTGCCATCCCTGTTGAGACGATGATCAACGGGGGCAAGGCACAGTTCCGCTACATGAACCCCCAGAACAACGGACTCATCTACTCGTTCAACCACAGCATAGGCGAGATGACCATCAAGCCGGGCACCAAGGTTGGCACACGGATTCAGACTCCGAACGTACCCAACACCATATTCGTTCTTAATCCGCAGGGTCACAAGCGGCTGGTGGTCCAAGGTCTCGACCTTGTGGTGCCGGTAGATGTGAACGCTCTGTCGGCGGCCATCGGCAACAAGACGAAGGTCGCTCATCCAAATGGCAAGTCCTATGACGTGAACATCCCGGTCGGTGCTCCGAATGGTACCGGGGTACGACTTGCTAAGCTCGGGCTTGAGCATGTGAATGGCGCAGTTGGAAATTTGATTGCGGTCGTGAACTACTATGTTCCCAAGCTAGACAACGAGATGCAGGACGCACTTAGAAAATTGCTTGAATCCGCTTGAAGACTGGGTCTCCTAGACCTACATTGTTTAGGCAAACGGCGGTTATTTAGGAGTGGGTTGACGATTGGTGTCACCACCTAAATATCCCCGCCAGCGACTCGCAATGAGTCAACTTCGCCCACAGTGAAAGCAGAATTATTCTAGGAGAGAAATGACATGGCTCAGAACCATGATTACCGTCCTTTGCACCCCGGCATGGGACAAGCAGTAGCCGAACGAACGTACCTGAGACGAAAAGATGGAGGCGAGTGGGAGACGTGGGGCGACGTTGCTCACAGAGTTGCACTTGGCAACTCTCTTCTGTGTCCGAGCGAGGCTGACCAGCCTGCTGAGTACGAGGAGCTACGCCGACACATCGCAAGCGCTACACTACTACTGAGTGGTCGTCACCTACAGCACGGCGACGAGAATCAGCGCGACCGCAACATGGAGGTCTTCACGAATTGCTCGACCTCCGCATCCAGCTTCATGCTGTTCTATCTTCTTCTCAATGGCTCAGGTGTGGGCCGTTCCTATGATGACGACATGATGCTCGTCAACTGGGACAATGCACCAAACGTCCGTTGCGTCATTGACCACAACCACGCCGACTTCGACTGGAGTGCGCACGAGTCCCTTCGTGACGCACAACACAAGTACGGCAAGGGCAAGGACGTGCTCTGGTACGAGGTACCCGACAGTCGCGAAGGTTGGGCTAAGGCCCTGGAAATCTGGGAGAACGCAGCCTTCCAGAAGGTCCATCGTGACAAGATGCTCATCCTCGACTTCTCCAAGGTGCGCCCGAAGGGTTCGCCCATCGCAGGCATGCAGCACCGCCCATCCTCTGGTCCCGTGCCCCTGATGAACGCCTTTCACAAGGCTGCGACTCTGCGTGGCTCGAACCTGGAGCGCTGGCGTCAGGCTCTCTACATCGACCACTACTTCGCCGAGTGCGTTCTGGTGGGTGGTGCTCGTCGTTCCGCTCGTATGTCCACCAAGTCGTGGCGTGACGAGTCGGTGCTGGACTTCATCACCGTCAAGCGCCCGGTCGAATACGACGGACTCAAGATGGAAGAGATTGCCGAGCTTCGCAAGGAGTACACCCCGGACGGCTTCCTGTGGTCCTCGAACAACTCCGTCACCTGTGACGAGGAGTTCTGGACTCTGGTCAACCTGAAGCGCAACGAGAAGGGCTTCAGCGACGCTCTGGCGCAGCACGCTCGCCGTGTTCTGCGTGTGCTCTCCCAGGCTTCCTACGGCGACGGTACCGGCGAGCCCGGCATCATCAACGTGGACAAGCTGGTCCAGAAGGAAGAGGGCTGGAGCGAGTTGACGAAGGGTGACTACATCGGTTCCGAGAAGTATCAGCTTGAGGAGGAGACGGAGCTATACATGAGCCGTCTTGCTCGCAAGGCCAAGAAGATGAAGTACCACATGATTACGAACCCGTGCGGCGAGATTGCCCTAACGGTTCTGGGTGGCTACTGCACCATTGCCGACGTGGTTCCGTACCATGCTGACACACTGGAGGAGGCTGAGGAGGCATTCCGTGCCGCCGTTCGAGCACTCATCCGTGTCAACACCATGGACTGCCTCTACAAGACCGAAGTGCAGCGCACGAACCGCATCGGTGTAGGCATGACCGGCGTCATGGAGTTCGCGTGGAAGTTCTTCCGCTACGGCTTCCGGGATCTCATCGACGAAGAGAAGTCCAAGGACTTCTGGCTGACCCTGGCTCGCTTCAACAACGCCATCTACGAGGAGGCTGTTTCCTACTCGAAGAAGCTCGGAGTCAATGTCCCGCACACGATGACCACCATCAAGCCCGCAGGCACGACCTCGAAGCTGTTCGGTCTCTGTGAGGGATGGCACTTGCCTTCCATGGCATGGTACGTGCGGTGGGTTCAGTTCCGTGATGATGACCCGCTCATCGAGAAGTATCGTGATGCTGGCTATCCTGTACGTGTGCTGCAACAGTACCGTGGGCACACCATCGTTGGCTTCCCGACACAGCCTGTCATCTCATCCATCATGGATGAGGAAAAGATGGTTACCGCCGCTGAGGCTACCCCCGAGGAGCAGTACAAGTGGCTCATGCTCGGTGAGAAATACTACATCAACGGCACCGACCAGGACGGCAACCCGCACGAAGATCGCAACATCGGTAACCAAATCTCCTACACGCTCAAGTACCGCCCCGAGCAGGTAGACTACAAGCATTTCAAGGAGATGCTGGCTCAGTACCAGTCGCAGATTCGAGCTTGCTCCGTGATGCCGCAGGAAGACGCTGCTGCCTACGAGTACCAGCCCGAGGAGCCTGTGACCAAGGCCGAGTACGAGGGAATCGCCCACGCCATCAAGGCGGCTCTGGAGGAGGACATCTCCAAGGAGCACGTGGATTGCGAAGGTGGGGCTTGTCCCATCGATTTCCGAAGCAACGCGGACGTGGCAGCGGCTTAATCCGCTGTGTCGGGGGCAGGCGTTCCCTGCCCCCGTCCCCTTCTTTTCGGGTAAATACCTGGACAACCAAGGGGATTGCGTATGAATGCTCCGGCTAACATCTACTCGACTGTCGTCTTTGACCTCCATCCGAAGGTCAAGGATTTCATTGACAGTCTCAATGAGCTAGGTCAAATCGACCTGGACGCCAATGGCTATCCGTATCTGCTGGCTGTAGAGAAGACCGGTAGCAACGTTGAAATCCGTCTCGTGCGTAATGGCCAACAGGAGTCGGCCATCATGAATACCCGTAAGCGTGCCGACCCCATCTTGTCGTTCTCCCATGAGGATGGCTTCAAGCGTAAGGGTGGCAAGCGGGTCATCTCGGTCAATGCCGAAGAGGACAAGAATGCACCCCGTCCCGAACGAGCGCGACGCCCATCCCTAGAGTCGTTCAAGCGACTCACAGATGAAATTCTGAGGGGATAAGGTGATGCAACCGCAAGTAGCTGAACAAGAACCGAAAATCTACTTCCAAGTGATGATAGCCTACGAAGATTGTGAAGTGAACGCGGAGATACCAGAGGATTCGAGGATATTGGAATCTGCGGCAATCGACCGGTACGATAGGGCGAACGAAATAGCCCATCATGCCATCGAGCAGATACACACGAAGTTCCCAGGCACCGAGCTAGTGAAGCTCGAACTTGACGAAGCGGATGATGGATACCATCTTCTAGTTGTGGACGCCGAGGGCGACCGGGTCGCCAAGGTTGGCGTGTCATATACCAATTACACTGACGAAACGATACACTGATGGCCACACGAAAGAAGACCACGCGAAAGAAGACCGTCCGGGAGACCTCCTACAAGGTCACCAAGACGCGCTCGGACGCGGGTGCCACCGATACCGAGGACGAGACCGTCAACGCTGCTACGAGCGCGGAGGCGGCTGAGAAGGCCATGAAGAAAGACCCACGCAAGGGTCGATACGACAAGGTGGAGATTGAGAAGGATGCGGGCGGCAGCAGCCGTGTTCGCACCGAGCCTGATACCGTTTCGAAGGTGAAGCCTGAGACGACTGGCATGGCTGGCTTCGAGAGTGCTGACTATCCCTACAACGTGGCGTTGCCCATGGGATTCAAGGCTCTGTTCGATACACTGCCAAAGAAGTTGACCGAGGGGCTTACGTTTGGTAGCCGTTACGGGAAGCTACATATAACGGTGCCGGATGCGAAGACCCTGAAGTCTCTCGTGACCGAGGTTGAGAAGAAGGCACGTGGTAAGACGGCTGTCAAAGAGATGGCTGGTCTTGTGGCAAACGGAATCAATGAATCGGTCAACAAGTAATGGCAAACCTCACACTCAACGGATGGATTCAGTCGGTAGCATCGGGCGTCATCGAGACAGTCCCGCTACAGGACTTGGAGTCCGCACTGGTACTCGCTGAAGACTTCCTTAGCACACAAGGTGGTTGGGTTCCAGACAACCCAGGTGACACTACCGGACCCGGAGTGCCCGCGTCTGGTATCAGCACGTCCGATGCCATCATCACTATCACGGTGCTACAGCAAGAGCGCATCTATCATGCTGACATCGCAGGAGTGTTGAACTTCCGTATCATCATGAACGAGAACCTGTCATCGGGTCTTGATGACGCAACAGTTCTCACCAACCTCATCGATAGGCTCGACGAGGTCGTGAAGGCCAACCTTCGCAACACGAACATCGAGTTCGTTGACATTCCATCCTACACGGGTGTCGTGACCAATGGACCAACGACGCCAGAAGAGCGTCGTGAACTTCAAACCATCATCACCACGGGTGGTCAAATCATCAATGCGAAGGCCATCGCGTTGATTGCCGGACGTGGTGAATTCAATCTCGACAACACGTACAACGTTCAGTATCTATACACTGAACCGGGTAAGGCGCTATTCGTTGTTCTCGTGCAATACACGGATACGCTTTACAACACCGAAGTTGATTCCGCACAACGCTACGGAATCACACTCGACCCCGTCAGCTACCGAACTGCTGGTGGGACTGTACTTCCGCCTGAATAAGCAGGAGCTTTTCCCATGGCCGACTATGTCAAGCATGTCGAAGGCAAGCACACCCTTTTCCTCATTCCAGTCAAGGAAGACGATGGCAAGACCATCTACCTTGATTTCACCAAGGTGGCACGTCCGGCTCTCGCCAAGGACCGTCGCAAGAAGCATACGGAGGAGCGTGGACCGGAGTTCGGTACCGAGGTCTACCGCGCC
>CAJIAN010000119.1_pt1 | contig 29040 bp, 48 predicted proteins | sample 9199061 | NCBI WGS metagenome assembly CAJIAN01 (sample SAMEA7708264, study PRJEB35096) | sediment metagenome | biome: marine neritic benthic zone biome [ENVO:01000025]; feature: sediment [ENVO:00002007]; material: shallow marine sediment [ENVO:03000034] sea grass bed [ENVO_01000059] ...
GACGAAGTCTCCTCCGTCCAGGCCATCTCAGCCTTCTCGAACTACTGCACCGAAGAGGAATGGACTTCCTGGTATCGGCCTGTACTTGAGAAGAGGCTGCGAATCTCGACAACAATCACCGAGTTCAACAAGGTAGCACCCAAGGAATATCGCGTCACAGACGCTCCCACGCTGCCCGTGCTGGAGTCTGTGGCTCAGGCAGGGGGTCTGCCCGAGGCGTCCGTGATAGAGCCGTACAGCGCCGGAGAGAGGCTTCTGGTGCTACTCCAGGGCAAGACCACCTACGTCTTCCTGGAGGACGGCACCCCAGTCCACCGAATGCTGCCCCAGGTAATCGACCGATTCCGCAGCAACGACACCGTCGTGCTCGAACTGATTGACGACCACGACAAGCTCTACGCCAGGGACATTCTTCTCTGGGACCAGTATACGAACAAGAGTCCCTGTCCATCCGTGGACCGGCGGTTGGCCATCCTTCAGGAGATGCTGGCCGGACAGGATGCGCTGGAAGTTGTCGAGCACTTCTACCATGACGGTACCACCAATCCTCGCGAGGACATTGCTACCGCTCTCCAGTGCGGCTTCCCCGGTCTGGTGTTCCGCTCCACGAACATCGGGCTCCTGAAGGACAACCGCAGCATCCTGGTCCACCCCAAGCGCAAGAGCGTCATGACGTGCACCAGGATTGAGGAGGGCGAGGGCAAGTACACTGGCGTGGTCGAATATCTGTGGGGCACCGGGCGTATGAACAAGCAGGGTTTCGAGAGTCCGGTCTTCCACGGCTTGACTTTCCAGTCCCGAGAACAAATCTTACCCATGAGAGATGAGTTCATCGGGCGGAAGTTCGACGTAGTGTCATGCGGACTAGATCCGAATGGTAAGCTCATCTTCCCCATCTTCAAACAGTGGAAGGAACAGAAATGAGCACAGCGACAGTAGAAGAGTTGAACCTGGACACCACCCCCGGTGACGCTCCGACCAGCGTGAACGGTGTCAAGGGCGAGGAACTGAAGCGCATCATCGAGCGCATCGAGAACCTGGAGGAGCAGAAGAAGGGCATCTCCGAGGACATCTCCCTCGTCAAGAAGGAAGCCAAGAACGACGGCTTCGACGTGAAAACGATCAACGAGATCGTCAAGCTCCGCAAGAAGGACTCGCACACCATCGCTGAGGAGCAGCAGTTGATGGATGTCTACAAGCGTGCCCTCGGCATGCCGCTGGACTGATGTCCGCCACTGTCGTCAGCTTCTTCGGAGGCCCCGGTGCTGGTAAATCTACCATTGCCGCCGGGGTCTTCTACGAGTTGAAGAAGCGTCGCGTGAACTGCGAGTTCGTTCACGAGTACGCAAAGGAACTCGCGTGGGAAGGACGGGCCGGAGCACTCAGCAACCAGACGTGGATCCTCGGTCAGCAGTACGAGATGTTTCGTCGGTGCGCCGACCAAGTCGATCTCATCATCACGGACACGTCCCTCCTGAACAGCGCCATCTACTGTCACAACTACGACTTGCCATACGCTCAGCACATCGAGGAGTTGGCAGTCGAGATGTACAAGTCGATGGACAACTTCGCGTTCTACGTGAAGCGAGTACAGCCATACGACCCAGTGGGCCGGTACCAGGATGAGGCCGGAGCCGACGAGGTTGCGGCACGTGTACGTTCCAAGCTATCCTTTCTGGCGTGCCACAACAATGGCTTTCAGGAAGTGACCGGCGACGAGCGTGGCCTGTACATGGCACTCGATGAGATCGAGAAATACATGGAGGGCGGTCTACCCGCTGTAGTGAAACGCAATGACTGACAATGATGCAAGCAACAAGGTGTGGGTCGATGGACCCCTGCACCCAGACCTCTTCGACGGCGATACGCCCATGCGTAAGATGGTGGACCTTGACGAGTTCGGGCTGCGAGTCTACAAGGTAGAGTGCACCTACTACACGCCAGAGGAAGAGACCCACTTCGTGGTGGCCCGTGACGCATCTTGCGCCGAGGACATCGCATGGGACAAGATCGATGAAGAGCACACCAGCATGGACAACGCCGAAGTCACGGAGCTTAGCTTGGATGACCGGTGCACACCATGGACTCCTGGTCGCATCAAGATCGACAGCAAGTACCCGACTGCCAGAGAGACACTGGTGAAGCACATCGAAGAGCACGGCTGCAAGCCGACGGAGCCCGAGTTGTTCGTGAAGGACTGAGATGTACGTTGACGCCAAGCTAATCAAGGGTCGCGTGTATGTGTCCTCGTATGACGAGAACGGTGAGCGCAAGGTCACCACACATCTTCCGCCCTACGTGTACTACTATGCCGACCCGGTAGGTTCGTACACGTCCATCTACAATGACAAGCTGAAGCGTGAGCGCATCACCGACCGCAAGAAGTTCTTCAACTCTTTGCAGCAGCGTCAAGCTCAGGGTATACCCATCTTCGAGAGCGACGTGAACCCAGTGTTCCGTCTACTGGAGGAGAGATTCCCGGAGAACGAAACGCCCCCTCTGAAAATCAGCATCCTCGACATCGAGTGTGACAAGGATCCTGCGCGTGGCTGGTCCAACGTATCCAGCCCTTACGCCATCATCAACGCCATCACCATCTACAACAAGTGGGAGGACCAATACTACACCCTGTGCGTAGCCCCTCCCAACATGAAGCGCGAGGAGGCACGTGCGCTCCTGGACTCTCCCAATGAGGATGACGAGTTCGGTCGGATGCGTGAGGACGAAGGCTACTTCGTTTGCGAAAGCGAAGGACAGCTTATCGCGATGACGTTGGAGATCATTGGCGACGCCGATGTCATCACCGGATGGAACAGTTCGTTCTTCGACCTTCCGTATCTGATTCAGCGCACGCGCATCGTGTTCGGTGGCGAACGGTTGAAGTGGATTGAGAAGGAGGATGGTTCCGAGGACCGTCCGTTCAAGCCATCCGCTGCCAGCCGACCATGGCTACAGAAGTTCAACCTGGAAGGATTCGATTGCCTACCAGAGATGCGCATGGTCGAGAAGTTCGGCAACAGCGAGAAGACGTTCGACATCTTCGGTCGTGTCCACCTTGACTACCTCGAACTGTACCGCAAGTTCACGTTCGAGGAGTTGCACTCGTACACCCTGGACGCCATTCTCGAACGCGAGGTACAGCAGAACAAGGTTGCATACGAGGGCTCACTGGACCAGCTATACCGACAGGACTTCCGTACCTTCATCGCCTACAACCGTCAGGACGTTGCGGGTCTCGTTGCCATGGACGACAAGCTGAAGATGATTGAGCTTGCCAACACCATGGCACACATGGCCGGTGTCACCTTCGACAAGGTGTTTGGCTCCGTGGCCATCATCGAACAGGCTGTGCTGCGTGAGCTTCACCGTCAAGGCATGGTATGCTTCAACCGCAACATCGAAGAGAACGCGGAACACATTACGGTACCCGGTGCGTTCGTGGTTGACCCCGACAAGGGCATGTACGACTGGGTTGCGTCGTTCGACATCAACTCCCTATATCCGTCCGTCATTCGGTGTCTCAACATCAGCCCCGAATGCGTCATTGGTCAGTTCAAGCCGGACAAGACCGAGGAGAAGTGGAACCGTCATATCATGGCCGGTATGACACCGACGGAAGCCTGGGGTCAGTTCACTGGCGCGTTGGAGTATCATGCTGTCATCGACGAAACCGATGAAGTGGTGACGTTCCAGATCGAACCGGAGGACAAAGACGAGGAACCCGAGGAGGTTGCGGCCACCGGTAAAGAGTGGAAGACACAGCTACGCGAGAACAACTGGGCAGTCAGTGCCAATGGTACCGTCTTCGACCTCAGCCGTGAGGGCATCGTGCCGTACTGCTTGACCAAGTGGTATGCACAACGTCAGGAATGGCAGGGTGAAAAGAAGACACGCAAGAAGGCACAGGACGAAGCCGAGGGTGACGAGCTTGCACGCTTGAAGCAGGAGGAGCAATACTTCGACATGATCCAGATGGTCATGAAGATTTTCCTCAACTCCACCTACGGCGCGTTGCTCAACCGCTTCTGCCGGTTCTACGACCCTCGCCTGGGCAAGAGCGTAACGCTCACCGGGCGAGTCATCACGAAGCACATGTGCCGGTATGCCTCCCAGGAGATGACCGGCGAGTATGATTTCGACAAGCGCGCTGTCATCTACGGCGACACCGACTCGGCGTACTGTACGCTCGACTGGTACATGGGCCACAACGGCATCGAGAAGAACGTAGCCAACGCTGTCGAGATCGCCGACGGCATCGGCGACCGCATCAACGCATCGTTCCCCAGATTCATGGACGAGCACTGCTTGGTGGGCGAGGAGCGCGGTGCTATCATCCAAGCAGGCCGAGAGGTCGTGGGCCGACGCGGGCTGTTCAAGGACGTGAAGAAGCGCTACGCCATTCACGTGGTTGACCTCGAAGGCTTCGCGACAGACAAGCTCAAGATCATGGGTATGGAGGTCCGGCGTTCGGACACTCCCAAGTTCATCCAGGAGTTCCTGACCAAGTGCATCGAGGCCGTGGTAAAGGAGAACAAGTCCCACGAGGAAGTCTACGAGATGGTTCAGACGTTCCGCGACGAGTTCCGAGCTATGGAGCCGTGGAAGCGTGGTACCCCTTGCCGTGTCTCGAAGCTGAGCATCAACGCACGCAAGATCAAGAACTACGAGGAGGCGCGGGCCGACGGCGACGTGGACATCAAGAAGCCCACCGTCCACTTCAGCGTTGCCGCAGCCAACAGCACCAACATGCTGATGGACCAGTTCGAGGAGCATCGGTGGGACATCATCCGGGACGGTGACAAGATCGAGGTCTTGTACCTGCGCCCGAACCAGTATGACATGAAGTCCGTAGCCATCAAGGTCGGAGAGAACTATGTTCCTGACTGGTTCCGGGTGCTGCCATTTGACGACGACCGTCACGAGCAGAAGTTGATTGACAGGAAGCTGGACAACGTCATCGGGTCGGTTCTCGATTGGTCGTTCGCCCCAGTGCGGGATCACCAAGCAGAGGTCTTCGAAGAAGTGGACTTCTTTGCGGACTAGGATTACATTGGGGCTATGAGCGATAAGTTTCAAGGATTTCTGATTGACCTCCTGGGCGCGATTGAGCCGTTCAAGGACGTGGTCACGCACGTGATGATGCGCGAAGTCAATGGTGGCATCGTGGCAGCAGCCAAGGCGCGTGACGGTACAATCTCAGTCCAAGCCAAGAGCAAGGGAGAGGTTCCTGGATTCACCGACAAGGCGTGTCTGGGCTCGCTCTCGTACCTCCGGTCCGCTCTATCCAGTTCCTACATGATCGGCGGTACCGTCAATCTATCGTATGGCAAGGCATCCAACGGCAAAGACGAAGTCCTGCGCAGTATGAAGCTGAAGGGCGCGAAGGGTGGTTACAACGTCTACTATCAGGCCATCGACCCATTCATCAACCAGTTGAACCGCATCAAACTACCCACGGGCCTGGAGTGGCCGGTAGGGTTCGCCATCGACGAGACCTTCATGGAGCACTTCGCAGAGGTCGTCAAGGTCAGTGCTCAGGCTCCCAAGGCCGGTACCGAGCGGGACGACATCTTCCAGATGGTGCAGACTGAAGAGGGTGTCGAGGGCATCTTCGGAGACAAGAACCATCAGGTGACTGTTCTCCTTTCTGCTACAGTTGAAGCAAATCCGGCAACAGAAAAGACCAACGCCTACTTCTCCATCTCCAAGGTTCGCTCAATCCTTCGATTCGTCGGCAAGGGTTCTGCCATTGGCTACCTCTCGGACAAGGCTCTGCGAGTAGATACAGAGACAGAACACGCGGAATATCAGTTCGTGACCGCATCCAAGAAGGTAAGAGCCAATGAGTTGGTTTAGAAGATTCATCGCACGTCCCTGGTGGACGATGTTCATCATGTTCCTCCACACCGTGCGAGGGAAGCCCTACTTCAAGGTGTTCATCTGGCGCACAGAGGCCGGACAGACCGCCATCGATGCGCACCACAACATCCACTTCATCTACGAGCTTGACCGTACCTACGCGGCTGCGGGCTCGGACTACTACGATGCGAACCTGGAGGACCAAGCCAAGGTCGCCATCTACCTCTACGATACCCTCGGAAACATCGCTGAGAACTACATGCCAGTGGAGCAAATCAGCCTCGGTGAAGACGACATCGGGGCCGACGTGCCCGCTCTGGGTTGGCGCGGTGGTGAAGCGGTCAAGCAAACCATTGATTTGGCTGATAATCCGGTCTCTGGGTCCAGGTTGGACGTGGAGATGGGCTGAACCGTAAATATGAGCATACGGTAAACAACCCGGAGAATTTGAAATGCTAGTAGCCAGAGAGACAGTAGAGCGCGACCCTCGCCGCACGACTACGTTCCAGGTCGGCGAAACGGTACACGTGGTGTCCCTTGGCCGCACTGGACGAATCAGTGGAATGGAGGGCGGACGATGGCTCGTGACTCTGACCGAGGGCGACAGCCCAGTTCCATGCAGCGCAGGGGATCTCGAACGGAGGCAGACCCTACTCGGGTAAGCATCCCAGAATCCCTACTGGCGTGTGCGAACACAAGTGAAGCCGTAGAACGCATACGGCAGGTTGACATGCTCGAATACGTGCTGTCGCATCTCAGCGACGGCAAGGTCGAGACCATCTACCATGGAGCGGAGCCTGACGGCGATTTCGTGGTGGATGTCAAGGTCAACAACAAGTGGTACACGCTTCGCATTCAGATCCTCCCATCAGGAGGCGCTTGTGCCTAACAAAATCTGGCGACCATTTCGCTACTTCAACGTCTACGTCGTCAAGTGCATCGACGGTGACACCATCGAGGCCGATGTTGACCTCGGATTTCACACCACATTCAACAGCCGCTTCCGACTACTCGTGGCCAACACACCCGAGCGGCGCAAGGCGACCATGACCGAATGGAATGCCGCGAAGGACTTCACCACCAACTGGTGCGACGAGCACGCGGGTCTCATCGAGATTGAGACGATGGAGAAGGACAGCTTCGGACGCTGGCTGGCTCTGTTCCGCTGTCAGGTGACCGGTGAGTACCTGAACGATGCCCTCATCAACGAGGGGCACAGCCCGGACAACTATCGTGGCCAGACGATGGACGAGTACCGCCGCGCTCCGACCATGCTGGCTGAGAACATGCACACGAATGAACTGATGGCCGCAGCCCGGCTACAGCACTCCGGCTACCTACAGCGCCGTGCTGCCATCCGAGCCAAGCAGGACGCCAGGAAGGACAAGAAGTCATGACCTTCTGGGAGATGTATCTGCTGAACGGTGTCGGCATCGGCATCGTAATCCTTGTTGGCGTGTATGTCATGTGGCAGCTTCTTCGCGGTAAGTCTTGAATCCTGACGGGCCGGGCACTATATACTCTGTAGAGACGCACATCGGGGCGTATTCTCAGCTTGGTAGAGTGCCCGCCTTGGAAGCGGGAGGCCGTTGGTTCGAATCCAACCGTCCCGACCACAACATCCCATAACAAGAGGGTCAACCCCATGGGAGATGTTCTCGACCTAGAAAAGCGTAGGGCCGAGCTACGGGAAGCCGTAGACAAGACACCGCCCGAGGGTGTCGAGTGCTGCCCCAAGTGTGGCGACATGTTCGCGATGATGGTGGCGGTACCCGACTACACAGACCTTGACGAAGGTGGTCCGTATGCGCTAATCTGTCAGCACTGTTCGGAGCCATACGGTTATGGCTACACGTTTGAAGAAGACGACGAAGACGCAGAGGACACATAATGCCAATCATCTTTTCACTCCTGGGACTTGCGGTCTGTGCTGTTTGCCTCTGGATTCTCTACAAGTCTGGCAGTGCGTTGTGGAAGCGTAGACTTCGCGAAGCTACGGAACATGACAAGAAAATCCTCTCGAATGACGAGACGGTTGGGTAAATAGGAACTATAGGTTGCGCTCTGGGTAAGCGGGTTGGTCTCCAAAACCGACTGTCTGCGGGGTCCGATTCCCTGGCAACCTGCCACTCTCAATGCCTCTTCCGCATGGTCTTTCTCCCGACGAATTTGAAATAGCCCGAGCGGTCACTCATATCAGGCGTGACTACCAGCGCATCCACGACAAGCTGACCCAAGCTCTGGGTCGCGAACCCACGTCCACCGAGATGTTGGAAGTGGCACCCCGCCACATCGACCTCCTTCAACAGATCCATGACATGATGGACGCCCGTCGCCGGAAACATGCGAACTGCGTCCCAGATTCGATGCTGACCCAGATTCACCTATCGAAAGTTCTTGACGAAAGTCCGCTGGTTTGATACCATGTATCTTGTTGGTTAGGCACATCCCGGAGAGACACATGACCGAGTTCCACCTTGTTGTTTGGTACCAGCATGAAGAGAACTACGGTGCTCATGACTGGGACGGCGAGGGCGAGTGCCCGCAGTATTGGAAGATGAAGGGCGGGCACGACGAGATCGTTGCCACCCTCACCACGGCTGAGGTCGTGGAGGCGGGTGCCTCCGGTCTGGAGGCTCTGGTCAACGACCTCTCCACGGTCGTGGACACCGAGTCCTTCCGTCAGTACCCGCGTGGGTATGAGCTTGTGACCATCGACACCGATCTCCTGGTCCGGGTCCGTGATGCGCTCGCCGAGGCCATCGAGGACTTCGGTCGCGATGACCCCTTCCTCTTCATGGCAGTCGCCGTCGAGCTTCGCGAGAGCGAGGCGGCGGTCAAGCTCGCCATGGCGAAGCTGGAAGACCCCAACCTCGTCCTCCCCGTCGTCGAAGACGAGGCTGACGCCTGGGAGGACTACGACCTCGCCGCGTAGGAACCCGGTTCCACTTGACTCCTGCGATCAGGGGACATATCTTCTGATCGCAACCATGGCCACAACCGGCCTAACCGATACAGGAGTCAATTCCCATGGCACGTTACGTTCTGCATTTCAATCCCGAGGGTTCCGAGACCCTTCTGAACGCCGGTACCGGCGGCACCATCGAGTTCGCCAAGCTGCCGAAGGCCCTCGCCTCCGGCGCGACCACCAAGGTCCGCGTTTCCAGCAACGGCGCACACGCCTTCACCCCGCGCGACACCCACGAGGTTCGCTACGGCGCAGCCGTGTCCGAGGCCGTCGCCCGCGAGGCCGGTCTGAAGGGTCGCAAGCGCTACACCCTGGTTCGTTCCGGCAACTCCGGCTGGTTCAACATGGTCCCCGAGTCGAACATCGGCAAGAAGACCAAGCGAATCGACGGACCCGGCGTTTCCGTGAGCATCATCGAGCGCTGAGCGCTCTGGTCTGGGGCGGCTACGCCCAGTGGGACAACGGGGACTTCGGTCCCCGTTTCTCATTGTGCGGTGCAACGGGAGGACTAAATAGAAGCGCTGTAGACGTGGGTTGGAAACACAGACCTATCGAAAGCGGGGAGTACCCCGAGTCTGGGATAGCTCAGGGAGCAAAGAACGGATACACGCCAAGATCCTATGCGTTGAAAGCGAAAGGGGAGCGTGGGGAAAGTCGGCGCAGAATCCATTGGTACCCCGATGGCTTCGACCCCAGGCAATGAGTTACGTCGCACGGGAGTAGAGACCCGGTACAGCGCCACGGGGATGTGGTGAAATGGCAGACACGGGGCACTTAAAACGCCCTGCCTGAAACGGCATCCGAGTTCGAATCTCGGCATCCCCACCAGACGGACCCAACAGCCCCATGGTATTCCGCAAGGCTGGCAAGTCGCGGTTGTAGCAAACTGTGATTCGTTAACCTTGTGGAGAACTGCCATGAACTGGTGGGGTTATCTCTGGCTGTGCATCGTCACTGCCATGCTTTCATCGTGGGTACTCGGCCCACCCATTTCCTACGGTGGCTTGCTGCTCTGGTACATCTATGATATGTTCCCGGTGGAGAAGCCGATTTGGCTCGTCACTATGCTGGAGGCATGGTTCGTGAAACACCCCAAGGATGAATACGTCACCCTACACGGCAGCGTTCTTCGGCGAGCCGTAAAGGACATCGCCGAGAATGTACGCGACCGAGGCTGGACCGATGAGCAGGTACAGGAGGCGGTCAGGGGGCTCTTCGTGACAGCCTATCAGGCCGGTGGCACTATCGATGACGAGGACCATTTCGTCGAGCTTCTGACTACCGGGGGAACCCCCGAGGGCATCACGCAGCACTGAGTAAGTACGGTCATGGACATTCGAGAATGGTGTGAGAAGAACGACATCTGGTACGTCAAGATGGACATCGAGGTTCCCTCGGCGTGCATCACGGAAGCCCAAGCCGCCTACGACGCAGGCTTCTTCTCCGACTACCGATTCCGTGGCCTTGACCAGAACTGGCGAGGCTCCTACGCATGCAACCTCCACGGTTGGGTACCGAAGGAGTTCGATGTTCGCGAGGGCTGGAAGTTCGGTGGTGCTCATCACTACCCGGACTCCTGGGACCACGTCCCGCATCTGACCATGGACCCCGACAACGTCAAGTGGGGCTGGACCGAGGTCTGCGACATCGCGCCCGAGACCACCCGCTGGCTGAAGGACTTCCCGCACACGTTCTGGAAGCGCTGTCGCTACATGGTCCTGGAAGCCGGTGGCTACATCGCCTCCCACACCGACGCCAGCCCTGACCGGCAGGCAGCGGGCATGAAGCGGGACATCTGGGCTCAGATGAACGTGGCCCTGAACAACCCTGACGGCTTCGTCTTCGAGCGCACGGACAACCACACGTTCCTGCCCTTCGAGCCCCTGTCTGGCTGGTTCTTCGACAACGGCGTGGACCACGAGGTCCGCAACCCGACCACCGAACATCGCTTCCATCTGATGATGCACGGTGGGTCCAATCGGGAGCGTCAGCGACTCATGCTCCGGTCCATCATCAAGGAACACGGCCCCTCCATCCTGAAAGAGATTGACAGGCACCATATCGTTCTCTGATCGCGTAAGTACACGAGGTTCCTCTCATGTCCAGAAGGAAGAAGATCGTGCGGGAAACGTTCCGCCGGACGGTGTTCGAACGCGACCATCACACGTGCCGAATCTGCGGCTCGGAGGACGATATTGCTGCTCACCACATCACGGACCGGACTCTGATGCCCAACGGCGGGTACCACATGTCAAACGGTATCACTCTATGTCCCGAGTGCCACATCAAAGCCGAGAAGTTTCACCAGTCCGGTGGCAAGGAGTGGGAGCCAGGAATGCACCCTAGAGACCTCTACGGACTCATCTGCTCGGACCACGAGACGGCTGTCTTGTCGTGCCGCCGGTACCTGGACGCAGCCAACCCGTATCCTCCCCGAGATCCCTTCGAGGCTGAGTACACATGAACTCCTGGATACAGGAAGCCATGAAGGCAATGGAGGACAAGGGGTGGAAAGGACCGCCCGTTGTCTACCTGCTGTGCTACCCTCACAACGCGAGGACGAACCATACGGCGGGCGAGCCGGAGTTCATCGCCAAGGTCACCCCGGACCCAAAATGGTCATTCCAGCGATGGCACACTGGATGCTTCATTCAGTTCCTAGAGAACGTCGGGGAACACCTGTACTACGACGTGACGGAGATGAAGCTGGCCGAGGGCGAAACACATGTTGCGTTCGAGACCTTCCCGGTGTACGATGTTGATGGTTCGAAACTGGCGAGCTTTGATTGATGGCAGCGCAAGAGAAAATTCTGGAACTGATTCGCCATGCTGCCCGAGAGGCCCAGGCGACCGGTACCCGCATCGTCCTGAACTACGTGGACGACGGGTGCAGCTATCAGCCGGATGGCTACGGCGGGACGCTTCTCATCGAGGACCGCGACATCCACGTGACGGTTGCAGCGGAGCCCGCCCCAAAGACCTCGAAATTGGTGGGAGATTGATGGGTAAGAAAATCACGGCGTACCTCGGAGTCTTCGAGGGGAAACTGGAAAAGCTGAACGAGCAAATCAAGAAGGCAGAGAAAGAAGGAAACCCTGTTTCCGAGGGTATGCTGAAAGAGGCAAGGAGTCTCGCCAAGACGTTGGAGGACATGCAGGAGCACGACACGGCTCAAGTACAGTGTCCGTGCTGCGGAGAGAAGTTCAAGGTCGATGCGGGGAAGGTCAAGCTCAAGACCTCTTGACAAACTTCGGAACCGGTACTACCTTGTGGCTAAATAGTTCTGCGGTCCTGTAGCTCAGTTGGTAGAGCGCTACCCTGAAAAGGTAGGCGTCACTGGTTCAAGTCCAGTTGGGACCACCAACACTTGCTCGCAAAGCATAAGTGGCGATGCAGGGGCTTCGTAAGCCTCAGAACTGGGTTCGATTCCTAGTGCGAGCACAACACATGCCTATGTGGTGGAATTGGTATACACATCACGCTCAGAACGTGACGGGGGAAACCCCACGGAGGTTCGAATCCTCTCATGGGCACCAAGCAGCGCAGGACTGCCAGCGCTCGTGATATGGTAAGGTCATTCCTTGACTGTATACGGGTTGGTGGACCAGAGCGGGCTTGATTGGAAGAGTGCGCGAGTGGTTAAAGCGGCCTCCCTGCTAAGGAGTGCGTCCCTAACGGGGCACGAGAGTTCGAATCTCTCCTCTTCCGCCACGTGACAGTTGGTACATCGAACCATGACCCGTAGGGAAGTGGTTCCACCCTCGCCTGCAAGGGCTGTCCAAAAAGAGGGCGCACCGTGGGGTGCAGCCGCCGGAGACCAAGTCCCGGTTGGCAAACCGATGCTATAGAGAGATGCCGGAGATAGGACAAACGGTCCCGCCTGGAAAGCGGTGAGTCGGCGAAAGTCGGCACAGGGGTTCGAATCCCCTTCTCTCTGCCACTGCCCGCGAAGCATAAATGGTGATGCAGGGGTCTTGTAAACCTCAGAACTGGGTTCGATTCCTAGTGCGGGCACCACCCCTTGACATCCGCCACAAATCCCTGTAGACTCCCTCCTCACATTTACACCGACACTGTTGTCGAGGCCCCAGATGCCAATTCCTGTGAGGAAGATCAAGAAGGATGACGCCTATCCCGTCGAGGGGTATGGTGAGACCGTCCAGCACGTCATCCTGATGTGTGGAAACGTGGACGGCAACGCGAACAAGTTCTACGTCCTAGAGATCCAGACCGACGGCACCAACTACCGGCTCTACTCCGAGTACGGTCGTGTCGGCAGTCCGACGGTAGCCCGCGATCTCCGGGAGAATCTGACTCTGGCTGACGCCGAGACGGAGTTCGAGCGCATCAAGAAGTCCAAGCTGCGCAAGAAGTCCAAGTCCCGAAACATCAAGGCCGGTGCCGACGAGGCATCAAAGGTCAAGCACGAGGAGCAGTACCGCGAGGTCGATATCGCGGCACCCACGGTTGGTTCGCCCAACATCCGCGCGAAAGGCAGTGGCGATGGCACATCAGTCGCCGTCACCACTAAGAAGAAAGGCGCATCGGCAGTGGGTGCCATCTTTGGCCAGATGGGCTTCCAGCCCTCGGTTACTTCGCTCCTCGGCTCTCTTCTTCAGGAGAACATCCACAACATCGAGGCGACCTCCAACGTAACGGTCACCCACAACGGATTGGAAACGCCGCTTGGCCCGATCACGCACTCCCACATCGGGACCGCGCGTGACGTGCTCAACCGACTTCAGGATGTGTCGGGCCAGGGTGACGACAACCGGCGCGATGATGGCGAGCGTGACGTGCGCGAACTGAACAACGAGTTCTTCTCGCTGGTACCGCACGACCACGGCATCCGGTTCACCGCAGCCAACATGCTGCTGACGGATGACCACATCGCCGAGAAACTGGACCTCCTCCAAGGTATGGAGGCCGCGCTGACGGTCACCGACGCCGACGATGACAAGGACGACGGTCCGAAGCTGCCTCTGGAGATGACGGAACTCGGCAAGCGCGACCCGGCGTTCGTCGAGATCGTCCGCCGCGTGCGGGAGACCTCCAAGCACTACGACGTGGCTGACTGGAAGCCGGTCCGAGTGTTCGAGGCACGCAACCTGAACGAGCACGGCAAGTGGCGCAACCCGACCAACGACGGTCCGGTGTACGACCTTTTCCACGGCAGCGCGAACGCGAACCTGCTGAGCATCATGCTCAACGGCTTCTACGTGCCGCCGTCGAGCGCCAGCCACGTCACCGGACGCATGTTCGGCAACGGTGTGTACGGTGCGTCGAGCGCATCCAAGTCCTTCCGCTACAGCGTGGGGCTCTGGGGCGGATCGCGCAGCCGCATGCGGACAGCTTACATGTTCGTGGTGCAGTTCGGCATGGGCAACGTCTACGACTGCCACAATGCCCTGTTCCGTGGACCGCCCCGAGGCTACCACAGCGTGCACGCGCACGCGGGCCGCAGCTTGCGCAACGACGAGTACATCGTCTACGATACGAAGCAGGCTAAGGTCACCCATCTCATCGAAATGGCACAGTGAGGAAGAACGACATGAGCGACACGATCATTCAAACAAAGGTGGATGAGTTCACCGCAGAGGAGCTTGCCTTCACGTCCGTGGACGTGTGCAACTCCATCAAGACCGACGGTACCTGGATCCGCAACCGCGACGTGGCCGCATGGCTCCGGCGCTGGACGCCCCCGGTCGGCTACGGCATCTCGCGGGTCACCGTGACCCTGGAAGGCGGCGGCAGCGCCCAGGCGTCCGTGTACCTGCCGAACACGAGCAGCGTGGTCGAGTACGTGAAGACCTCGCAGCGGGCCATGACGCCTGCCGAGTTCGAGCAGATCCACGGCTACGACCCGGTCAGCGCGAGCACCGCACCGCCCGCCAGCATCATCGATGACGGTAGCGACGGCGACGACGGCTCCCACGACGCCAGCGTTGGCGACCGGCTCCGCTCCCTGTTCTCGTGGCCCGGCTCCACGTCGTAACCCTTGACCCCGGTCACCAGGGACACTAAATACCCCTGGTGACCGGAGGGAACTGTACATGAACGATCCTGTCCAGAAAGCGAAGATGCGCATCTTCTGGGGCTTGGTGATTTTCCTGGTGCTCGTCTTCGGTATCGCCGCTCTATAAGGAAGGGCAAGCCAATGTGGTGGTGGCCGCTGTTTTGAAAGCAGTTAGGACTAATCAGTGTCGTGTGGGTTCGACTCCCACTCCTTCCGCAACATGACTGGTACCGAAGCACATTTCCTCCTCGCTGGTTGCGCACTCGTCTGGGCTGTGATCTGGGGCGGGCTCGGCATGCTCGCCGATGAAGGCAACGAGCGTGAAGCGTCAAAAGCCTGTCTCGGACTCGCGATGTTGGGTCTCGGAACCTGTGTAATAGCAGCCATCAAAGCCATAATCATGGCGTTCTAATCAACATGTTACGTCACTAAATAAGTGGTAACCATCCACTAATCGTGACGAACATGAATGAAGGCATTCTACCTCGTGATTACTCTCCTCCTCGGGACAGGAGAACCCCCAGTGATCTCGGTCGGTCCCTTCCAGAAAGGGTTCTGTGAAACTGTCTTGTTGCAAGTTGCAGGCCAGAAGCGTGTGCTCCTCGACGGAGTTGTTATTGAACGCAGAGTCGAGTGTAAGCCAGCCTCGGAAGTAGTTGACACTACAGACGCCTGACGTTACATTGGTGGGACATTGCGAACGCGAGTACCCCGCCATGCCTGACTACAGCCATCTCCAAACTCCCATCGCGGACACGCGCTACGTGATGGCTGCGCACTACCTCGAACCGTGTGAGCACATCATCGAGGTAGGTGGTCACCGCATCAAGGACTTCATGCCCGACGAGCACCCACGGGATCGTAACCCAAGGTTCTTCTGGAACATCGATCCATCCGCCAATGCCGAATCCTGGGACCAAGTCAAGACATACAAGATGCCAGTGACGGCGTTCAGCTTCGACAACACCCTGGCAGGTAGGACGAAGAATGGGTTGTGCCTCCTGGGCATGGAGATGTACGACGAGGAATACGGCCACGGCGAAGGCATGCAATCAGCCCAACACATCTGCAAATCCATGCACCACTTCAACATCGTAGTCATGGAATTCGTCGGTTCCAATCACGTCGCCTATCAACAGTCGCTTCTCATCCTTGGAGCAGCCCGAGCAGTGGGATTCGGAACCACCGTTTGCTTCACGACGCAGTGGGCGGTAGACAATAAGTACCCAGAACCCAACGCGAGCTTCAGCAAGGTCCGCGACTTCTGGGTCTTGGAGAAACAATGACACTTACAATGCACAACACCCTGATGCGTTTTGCATCACCCACGGTGCAGGCCATCCTACTCGGCCTCGCCATCGCCGTCATGTCCCTCACCACGAGGGCTCAAGAGACGGAGCCACCCCTACCTCATCCGACTGCCATCCAACTCATCGTCATCGACAACCCTGGCTGTCCGGCTTGCCAGAAGTTCAATGCCGAGGTCGGCCAGAACGGATTCGACACCCACAAGTTCTCCAGCCGGGCGACCATGAGCTTCATCGTGTCCGGCGCAACGAACAACCCGGAGTGGTTCCTGACTGCCTATCGAGATGGCCGGGTCAAGCAGATTCAATACACCCCGACGTTCATCTTCATGGCACTCACATCTAGCGGAGAGAGCCGGGAGGTCGGTCGCTTCGTAGGGTACCGCGACCGCGACTGGTTCTTCAACAAGGTCGAGGAGATGCTGAATCTCATCGAGCCGCACATCGACGGGCTCATCTTCAAGGAAGGAGATGGCGACGAACTGTACTGGGACAAGAGCCATTCCGAGGTACAGGAGTTCGACCGCAAGAGATCCGTATGAAACTCGAACTCATCCCTGACGAGGATCCTCGGCTTCACCAGAAGACCGAGGTCTTTAACGTCAAGCTGTACCCCAATCTCGACCAGATATTCAACGAGATGTTTGCCTTCATGCGCGAGCATGATGGCATCGGACTCGCCGCCAATCAGGTGGGCATGAAGTTCCGGTTCTTCATCATGGAGGTTGACGGCAAGGAGTACGTCTGCATCAACCCACGCATCATCAAGAGGTCCAAGGAGACTGAGGTCAAGGATGAGGGCTGTCTGTCCTACCCTGGCCAGAAGGTTCTCGTGGAGCGTGCCAAGGAGGTCCGGGTGTCCTACCAGGACCGGCGCGGCAACTCGAAGACGAAGAAGTTCACCGGGCTGGCAGCGCGATGCTTCCAGCACGAGCTTGACCATCTAAACGGCGTCGTGATGGGAGACGTAGGAACCGTCATCGCGGGGTAATCATGCCTAATTGTCGTGACTATCGAGGAATGCGTTTCGGTTTCCTTGTGGCCGTAGAACCAACGGAGAAACGGAATAACTATGGTTCGGTTTTCTGGAAATTCCGATGCGACTGCGGAAGAGTTGTGGAGCGTATTGCTTCCAATGTCAAGAAAAGCAAAAACCAAAGTTGTGGTTGCTACAGGAAGGTAGACCTGACAGGACAGCGTTTTGGCAAGGTCGTAGCGATTGAGCCAACAGGTAGGACGACCAAACACGGGGATACTATATGGAAATTCCTGTGCGATTGCGGTAACACAACTGAGCATGCTACTCCCACTGCAACGAATGGTGATCTAAAGTCTTGCGGGTGTGGAAGAAGGCTTCAACCAGATGAGATAGAGGACGCATTGATACGCCATCTATATGCGAGCAAAAAGAGTGAAACCCGTGGACGTAGAAAGGAGATAGTTTGGGATCTCAGTCTTGAAGAATTCACTGGGTTGGTGACCTCTCCTTGCATTTACTGCGGAGGGAAAGACTACATATCCCGCAGATACAGTAGTAAGCGAACCAAAATGCTGGAAGGCGAATTGTGCGGTGTTGACAGAAGAGACTCTAGTCGTGGGTATACTGCTGACAACTGTGATCCATGTTGTCAGATGTGCAACTACGCGAAAAATAGATTTCCCCAGGATGACTTCATCAACTGGATTGCTCGTCTTGTGAAGCACAATACGGAGTGACGGCTGATGGGTACCAGAACCGCCACAGTCGGCACGTCAGATAAGGAACCCGCCTTCTTCGCAGCGATGCACGATGCACTCGTGCAGTTTGCGCTCACCCGCCCCGGCATCATCTCCGGTCTTTGCATCCGCCAACTGAGTGCGATGGACGACACCATCGAGTTGGACGTGATGTACGAGGAGGGGCACCACGAAGAGGTCATGGACCTCCTGTCCGAGACCGCGTGGAAGTGTATGCAGGACGCTCTCCCGAAGATCCCCGACAGCCTCCTGGTCCCGTGTGAGACTGCCCTCCTTTTGGTAAATATCAGGAACGGAGGACGACTCGCATGCCACTAACATCACTGCCCCCATTCGGTTCCATACCTGCTCCCATCGATTGGAGTGGATGGGATGGTTCCTCTAACACAGCCTTCACATCGCTTTCGTTGGGCACCGGCCCATTTCCGATATCGCTGGTTCCGATGGACACTGACTCGTTTGCCCTCGGTTTCTACAACAGTGACAATTTTCCAAAGGCTACGGTCGTGACCAGAAGCGGAGACGTTATCTCGAACGGCACGCTACGAACCATCGACACCAGTCTGGCCCTTGCCTTTGACCGATACCAGTTGCAACGGCTGGACACAAACAAGGTAGCAGCCTTCTATGCTGGCAACAGCGGGGACTTGGATTTTCAGAACGCGAGGGTTCTGAGCGGTGCAACACTGGGCACTATTGGTTCGGAAATCGACCTCGGTACCGCCGACCGCGACCAGAACTTGCAGATGGTGCCGTTGGACACGGACAAGATTTACTACCTCCGGTCTCGTAGCATCGCAACACAGAACGTGTTTTCTCAGATACGGACCAACACCGGACCCACCACATTTGCGTCCGGCAACTTCCTCACGGTGGCAAGTGGAACACGAGCTTTCTACAACCACGCGGTGAAGCTACCAGACGTAGCCAAGGTGGTCGTTGCTTTCACCCTTCAGTCTTCCCAGAACTTTCAGTTGCGAGTGATTGAAAACACCACTGGCAACACCACTGTCCAGGGAACAGCGCTCACAATCACGGATGTCCCCGGAACCACCGATGAAATCGTCCATCTGGTGCCAATCGACTCTACGCATGTTGCGTTGCTGTACAGCGGCTCCGGTAGTGGAGGGAAGACCTACATCCGCATCTATTCGATTTCGGGTACCACGCTAACCGAAGAGCTTGGTCAAACTGAACTGCTGGCCGTGCAATTGAACAACAACTATGGTGCCACCAGTGTTATCAGCAGTGCCGATTTCGCTCAGCTTACATCCAATCAGTTCATGATTGTGAGTGCTGTTGCTGGCTCCACGACGACCAATGCGTACATAATCAGTTTCCCAACTCCGACCACTGTTTCCGTTGCCTCGACGGTTGAGCTTAGCTCGACCCAGGCATACACAAACATATGTATCGAGAAGGTCAACGACACCATCGTTCTGATGCTCGGGAAGAATACGAACACCAATCTGGTCGAGGGTAGGCTTCTCAAACTGTAACCTGGGGGTTGACTTCTCCGTTCAGGGGCTCTATATTGCACATGTCCTCGGCGGACAAGAAACCCTCCCCGAGTGACAGTTTGAGTGACTTTTTGAGGAAAGCAGTACCCCGAAAGGGGGCAGGACGGAGCGCGGGCCATGAGGTTCGTGGCCCGCGTCTCCCAAACCTTGACGAACGACGACTGAGATACTATAAGTAAAGACCATGAACACGAACATCAAACATCGCCGGAATATTCGTATCAACGCCAGTTGAGCCGACCGCACGTTCGTGCCCCGGCTCAGCGAAGTCGGGGAAAGCCTCACCAACTCCTTCCCAGACTCTAAACCCAAATGGTGACCCATTCCAGGGTGGCAGAGTGGTAATGTCTCGCACTGTTAATGCGCAGGCTACGCAAGTAGCGTAGGTTCGATCCCTACCCCTGGAGCCAATATACGCCTGTAGCTCAGTTGGAACAGAGCGCTACCCTGCGAAGGTAGAGGTCGGAGGTTCGAGTCCTCTCAGGCGTGCCAAAGGAGTGATGATGGAATCGCCTTGTAAACGCATCTGTGCACTAGAGAACGACGTGTGCGTTGGTTGCGGCAGGACAAGAGAGGAAATCACACGCTGGTTGAAGATGACCGACGCGGAGCGCGAGGAGGTCATGAACAGAATATCCACGGGTGGCTCGTCTGGTAGAAGGCACCCGCCTGATAAGCGGGTACAGGAAGGTTCGATTCCTTCCCCGTGGACCAAATGATAGCTTCGTGCGACATAAAGGAGCTTTATGTAGCACGAAGGCAACATTGCCCCTGTAGTTCAGTGGACAGAGCGCCGCGCTTCGAACGCGGATGACGGAGGTTCGAATCCTTCCAGGGGTGCAACTGGGCCTGGGCACGTCGGGTAGACGTGATGCCCCTGTAAGTCCGAGAAACAATGGTGACCGTAGCTCAATGGTAGAGCCCCCGGCTGTGACCCGGAAGACGTGGGATCGATACCCACCGGCCACCCCAAGTAACTGGGTCCATAGCTCAATTAGGCAGAGCAAGGCACTCTTAATGCCGAGGTTGAAGGTTCGATTCCTTCTGGACCCACCAATGGAACGTTAGCTCAAGTGGGCAGAGTACCGGGCTCTTAACTCGGGGGATCTCGGATCGTGGCCGAGGCGTTCCACCAAGGAAAGCAGTGTGAACTGTTCAAGCGCTTGTTCACTCACACTTGGTTATGCAGTGGCACCATTGTAGCGGGACTATCCACCGGACAACGAGGTTCGGATGTCAGCGCAACGGCCTGTGAAGCCGGAAAAAACTGCTCGAACCCACGGTACCTTGCTAGACGTGGGAGTTGGCAACGTAGCTGAGATGGATTAGCACGGGCTTGAAAACCCCGAGACGGTGGATCGTTACCACCCGTTGCCACCATGGGACCGTAGTTCAACGGCAGAATCCCCGGCTTTTACCCGGAGAGATGGGAGTTCGAATCTACCCCGGTCCCACCAGGAAGCCAGTCGGGTCATGTGTTCTGTCCCGAGGTCGGAGACCAGGGGTTCGAATCCCCTCCTGTCTACACAATGGACGGGTAGCTTAGTGGCCTAAAGCACCGATACGGAAAGCAAAGAACACTGGAACCACGATGGACAGGGAGTCCTGGCGTGGACCGATTCTCCTGTAGCTCAGTTGGCAGAGCGGGTGCCTGTTAAGCACTAGGTCGTAGGTTCGAGCCCTACCGGGAGAGCAAAGCACTGCTGATAAGGTGCGGGTGATTGACCTATGCCCGTTATGCCAAGGTCCAGAGCAGTGCCCCTTACATCATGAAGACGCAATTCTACATATCAACCTCATGCCATCGCAGCGCCTTTGCGCCGCTAGCATACCGGTTGAATGCAGTCGTCTTATAAGCGACCGAAGCCGAGTTCGACTCTCGGGCGGCGTACCACCCTCCCCTCTAAATAGCTCATTCACGAGCTATCGGAGGAGAGATGAAAATCCTAGTCATGGGACTTCCGGGTGCAGGCAAGACCACCCTGGCGACGCTTCTCGCCGAACGTCTGCAAGCTGTACACTTCAACGCTGACGACATCCGTCAGAACATCAACAAGGATCTCGGGTTCGACGAGGAGAGCCGACTGGAGCAGGCCCGGCGCATGGGACATCTGTGCGACTTGGTGACCAAGGCCGGTACCATCGCCATCGCCGACTTCGTGTGCCCCACCATCGAGACACGGGCAATCTTCAAAGCGGACTTCGTGGTCTGGGTAGATCGCATCGAAGAGGGTCGCTTCGAAGACACCAACCAACTGTTTCAGGTGCCGCGTCGCTTCGAGGTCCGTCTGACCGCCGGTACGCCCTCTGACTGGGTCGAGACGGTCATAGAGGCCCTACCCCTCATCGACTGGCGCAAGCCCACTGTCGAGCTTCTGGGGCGCTACCAGCCCTATCACGACGGGCACTTCGAACTGGCCAAGAACGCCATCAAGACGGTGGGTCAGGTAGCCATCATGGTCCGCGACTCACACGGCACCACCGACAAGGATCCCTTCGACTACAATTTCGTCAGGAAATGTATCGTTGACAGGATGAACGAGGAGGGCTACCTTGGTAGGTACACCGTTCTGCGTGTGCCCAACGTGACGAACATTCACTACGGGCGCGACGTGGGCTACAAGGTGGAACGCATTCATCTCGACGAGGAGACGGAGGCGATTTCCGCCACCAACATCCGAGAGTTGATGAAGAAGGCATGACCGAGGTTCGCTCCAAGAAGGAGATCATCTACCGGAACAAGCAGCGCGTCGAAGAACTCGACATGCCGGAGTTTCAGGCCCGTGGTCTCCACACCTTCCAGAACTGGATGTGCAGCGTGGGACGCAACACGTTGCACGTCAACTGGGAGGGGCGCGTCTTCTTCGGTACCTGCCGCGAGGGTGGCCAGATAGGTTGGGTGGACAAGCCCGACGAGTGGAAGCCCCGGCCCAAACAATGGCTCAAGTGCTCACGTGAGTGGTGCCACTGCGGCAGCGAAATCAAGCAGAACAAGATATCCGAGGATGGTCATCGGATGGTCGGACCATCGACCTACGACAACTACGTGGTCTGGGACATCAGTCGCTACTGCAATTTCGACTGCTCCTACTGCCCACCCACCGTCCACAACGCCACAGATGGGCACCAGCCGCTCCATCGGCTCCTGCACATAGTTGACCTCGCCGAGCGATACTTCGACGGCGAGAAGGGCATCCAGTTCTCCTTGTCAGGTGGTGAGCCCACCTTTGACCCGAACATCACCATCCTGTGCAAGTACATCCAGTCCAAGGGACACCACGTTCACGTTCAATCCAACGGGAGCCGAGGGCGCAAGCTCTGGGAAGCCCTGAGTCCATATGTGGACTCAATCACCGTTTCAGTCCACTTCGAGTTCATGAACGAGGACCGTCTGTTCAGGAACGTCCAGTACATTCTTGACAACCTCAGCGAAACTGGCATACTCGAACTGAAGATGATTGCCCAAGAGGAGAACATCGAGCGCGTGCGCAGCATCCGTGAGCGGCTACTGGCCAACCCAACTTTCGTCAAGAAAGCTCGACTGGCTGTGATGCCGGTGTCTGACTTCGAGACACCCGAGAAGGGCAAGATAGCCAAGAGACGCCCACGGACCTACGAGCAGGTGGTCGAGTTCAAGTACACGTGAAGTTCCGCATCCACTACGTGGTCAAAGACCCGACCATGTCCGAACGTGAGTTCAGGACGAAGTACAAGAGGTCGGTGGCGAGCGCCACGAACTTCGTCACTCGCTGCCACACGTCACTCTCCCACAACCTCGTGATGTTGCAGGTGGAGCACAGCAGTGGGTGGGTCGAGTACGACATGCCATGGATCCCTGCATACTCGGATGTCAAGGCACGGCTGGAAGAGATAGCTGAGTTCCACGAGTCATTCTACGGAGAGGGAGTATGATAGTCATCAAGGTCGAACTGTGGCCATGGGGCTTCGAGTCCCGCAAGCGCGAGCTTGGTCGCATGCACATCATCAACGACGGCAGCGGTACCGCCAAGCGCGGGGACTACAAGGTCCAGGTAATGCGCAAGGGCACCGAGAAGACGGTCCAGCGAGAGGGTGAGGTCAAGGACTACCCGCGCCAGTCCTACACGGTCTGGCGACTCGTGCAGCGAGCCCTGCGGTCTGCCTTCCCGGAGGAGAAGTCATGAAGCACATCATCATCTTCGTGGTGGGTATGCTTCTGTTCTGGGTGGCAGGAGTAGTCATCACGAACTGGGAAACGGTGAGCCGACTCTGGAGTTGAGGACCGGGTAAATACCCTCACAATAAGAGGGTACACCCCCGTGGAAGAACTACAGATTCTCGCGGTGCTGATTCAGCACGCGGACAAGCAGATTGACTCATCCGTAAACACCTTCCTGATGCTCATGGGCATCATGGCCACGCTCACCATGACCAAGGCTTACGAGGAGAAGTTCAACGTCTTCTTGAAGATCCTCCTCTCCATCGGCCTGACCGTCGTCCTCTGGGCAAATCGGGACGGTATCATCGACCAGATGCTCATCTACAACGCTCTCATCGAGAACTTCCCCGACGGCATCGAGCCGTGGGCAACCCTGTTCGCCGACCACGGTGTCTACCAGAAACTAGGCACCACAGCCCTGTTCTGGGTCCACGCAGTGGCTAGCACTCTGGTTCACGTCTTGATCTGGCACAAGGAACTGAAGGACAAGTTCGGTACCCGGCTCTCAGTCTGGTGGAAGAACCGAAAGCGCAGGGGTTGACATCCCCACCTTAGTCCTGTAGGCTGTCGTTTCCTAACTACCGGACTGACTTCAATGGCACTGACAATTCTTGTCTGGGTGAGCGCGGCGTTGCTCTTGGTGTACGCTTTTGTCATGAGCACGCCGAACTGGTACTCGTTCATCCTGTTCCGGGCGGCACCGTTCGTCAGCGCACTGGGGCTCGTGGTCGCGTGGGCCATGGAGCGCGGATTCATCATCAACACAGGAGCAATGTGACATGTCGGGACGCAGCAAGGTTCACAAGGGCCGTCGCAAGATCGGCAGCACCAAGCGTCGTGCGCGTCGGAAGGCAAGGCTCGCCAAGCGGGGCAAGTAATCAGCGTCGGTGGCTCTTCGCCACCGCTGCTGCTAACGTTCTCTTCTCTTCTTCCAATCGGTTGATGCGGCGCTGGAGTTCTTTCGCCAGCGCTCGCTCTTCCTTCAACATCTGTCCCAACTGCTTGATCCTTCCCTGGTCCATCTTGTGGACCCGGAGCGATTCAACGATCTGGGAATTGTCCTTGGGTTCAGCCGTGTAGCTGTCGGCGTAGATGTCTTTCTTGCTCATTGTGTATTGCTTCCGGGATCGAATCCGTACTGCACGAAGTTCTCTCCATCGTAGGGAGTGTCGCGGTACTGGCTCAATGGTTCGTTGTAGCCACCAGGGTTTCCGGCCTGTCGGCCAATCATGCTCGCGGAATCAGCCATCGGTACGTCAACATACTCGCCGGGCTTCAACTCGTGGGAGAGCGCTTGCTGCACCATGGAATATAGTTTCTTCAGGAACTCTTGTCGATACGCATCGGGCTCCGTCGCGATGTACGTGATGCCAATCATGTGCAGGATGGCATTGCGGATGTCGCCGCCACGCTTATGGTAGTCCTTGTTCCCTACTGCGCGATACTCGACGTACCCGCTATCGAGCTTGTCGAAGCTGATAGAGTGCTGTTTGCCTTCCGGCTTCAGGCTGTTCAGAACCTCCACAGCACGCTGCAAGTCCTTGGGGTTGCTCTTGATACCCTTGAGGATTGTGGACGCAGTAGAGACCATGTCACGCGGAGTAAGCACTGTTGATGCCTTGCCCTGCGCAGCAGCCTGCATGCGTCCGCGAATCGCCTGCTGGATGGATGCCGCATTGGCGTTCGCCTCGCGACCGAACTGCTTGACGATGTGCTCGTCACCAGACAGCACGAGAATCTTGACTGGGTCAATCTGCTTGCCACGGACGCCGAGATTGACGTGCAGCCCGGTGTCCTCAGTCGTGACCACTGATAGCCCGACAATCTTGCCATTCATCATGTCTAGGACACGGTCAAGCATCTCCAATCCCTCGGATGCCGACATGACGGCGGACACTAGCTCGACGCCGATGGCATCCGCCCGCTCCTCCGTCTTCGACAGCGAGGATTCGGTGGTGACGAACCATGTCTGGTACCCACCCGAAGCCGTCTTGCCCTTTTCGGAATCCATGACGGGCACGACTGTCACGCCAAGCTGATTGCTGATGTCCTCGGCGATGAGGCCAAACATGACTTCCCGGCGATAGTCTTCGTCCATGGAATTCGGGTCACCCAGTGCGACCTCGACCTCATTGAGCTTGCCAAACGGGGCAATCTCCTCTACGTCACCGTCGTACACGATGTCCTCGATGGCTTCGCTCTGCGATGATTCGACACCGACAAGGCGACCAGATGGGAATGCGCGCACCATGGCCAGTAGCTCATGAACCCGACGCTCTTGCTTGAGAGCGTTCCAGGCAGCAGCCGGGGCCAGCGATGGCTCTTCTCCGGTCACTTCCTGATATACGTCGAGGACGCGGTCCGCCATGATTTCGTGGTTGTCCCGAATCTCGGCCTGACCGATGCCTAGCGGTGTCAGGAAATGGACCACATCGTGCCAATCGAGGTCGCCAAGTTTCTTGACGAAATATTCACCACCTTCGTGGTTTGTGGTACCGTACTGAGCCATGTGCTCCGCGAACTGGGACTTGGCCCCCGCGATGAAGAATTCCGCTTCGAGGCCGAATGTGAAGTTGGGGTCCGCCAACGCCTGCTTGAGAAGCTGTTGACTAATTTTCGCGCCTTCGAGCAGATGCATGGGATTTCCTCTTGACATGCTCATATTTACCGCTTACCTTAGACATACACCCACACTCAACCGGGAGCGCCCGATGAATGACATGCACGATGGGGACACCATCACCACAGACGAGCAGATGGAACAGTTGACCATCCCCAACGGCTTTCGCCTGGAGGAAGAGCACATCGCCATCGAGATCGTCTACGACGGCGAGGATGTGATTTTCCGCAGCGAGGACGGCGAACTCCTGACCATGGATACCCTCTGCTACCTCGACCACGTGGTCGGCGTCTGCGTCCGTGACATTCTGGACGACGAGAGCAATCCCTCCGACGCCTCGGCGGCGCAACTCGGTCACATCCTGGGTAGCATGATTCAGCACCTTCACACCCAGATGCACATCATCGCCATGCGCAAGCGGATGCAGGGCAGCGGTCTGGCCGGTCTGCTCGGTGCCCTCGCGGGTGCCCGGATGGGCGAAGAGCCCGACGGTGGCCCGGTCGGCGCGTTCGTTCTCGGTCCCAACGGTCTCCAGCAGTTGGAGCCCGGCGAACTGGACACGCTCCTGGGTGGTGAGGGCGGTGGCGGTCTCGTGCTGGAAGGTGAGGCCGACCACATCCAGGAAGACGAAAGCGCGCAGCCCGACGACGCAGTCGAGGAGATCATCATCGGTGACCTCCCGAAGAACCGACGCTGAGCCGTTCTGGTCGGCAACGAAGGATGACTTCCGGGTGGACTGGTTCTCCGGCCAAGGGGCCGGAGGACAACACCGGAACAAGCATCAGAACTGTTGCCGCATCACGCACAAGCCCACTGGCCTCATGGCGGTGGGACAGGAATCACGGTCGCGGGTCGCAAACCAGAAGGCGGCGTTTCACCGTCTGGCGGATTTGCTCATCGAGCACTATGACCTTCGCGGCAAACAGGAAAGGGGCGAGAGGAGCGACGAGACCATCAGGACGTATCACGAACCACGCAACGTGGTGAAGGACCACGCCTCCGGGTACCAGCAAGAGTATCGGTACGTCGTGGAAGATGGCGAAATCGCGGACATGCTAGAAGCCCGCAAGCGCGAGTTGATGAACGAAGATTGAATCGGAGGCTGACCCGCGCTACTATGGGGGCCGCAAGGCCCCCTTCATTTCAACCGAGGACGTGACGATGTATGCAGTAGACGATCTGGTATTCATCGGCGAGGACACCCAGGTCCACCGAGTCGAGAAGATTGACGAGAAGGCCATCCCGGAAACCCTATTCCTCGTGAACGACGAGTGGTGCACCAAGGGCCAGCTTCGAGCCGTGGGCGAAATGCTCCGCGAAGGCGAAGGTCCGATCACCCTCCAGATTTCCCTGGCGACCGGCGACATGAACGAAGACGAGGCACGGGCCAAGGCCGACGAGTTCCTGGTCCAAGTGAAGGACATCATCGCGAAGGCGGGCCTGGACCCGGAGTCCATCAAGATGGACAAGGTCGAGTTCGTAGACGACGGAGTGTGACGCACGTCTCTTGATCTCTTCGGTGGTTCATGTATAATGGATCCATCAGTTGAGGAGATATCCATGAGCGACGTGAACCGCACCGGCAAGACCAAGGACATCAGCAGCATCGTCAACAGCGCCGTGATGGCGGTGGACGCGGTGATGCGGAAGAACGATGTTCCCGCCGGTCACCGTCACCACGAGCTTCGCGCTCTTCTCCTCCCCGTCATCGCCAGCATGGTCGCCGACGACATGGCCGACCGCGCTCGTGAGGAACTGGACCGGGTGCTCGCCGCCACCGGAACGGAAGGATGAGCAACGAGATCATCGTCCACATCGACGGACACCCGTTCGCGACTTACATCGACGAAGAAGGGAAGCAACGCTTCCCTCAGAACAAGATCGTTCGAACCCTCCTCGAAACCGGCAAGCTGAACCTGAACGACATCTGGGCCATGGCGAGCTTCAGCATGTTCTCGTTCAAGGAACTAGCGTCGTTCTACATGGACCTCGGCTACACCGTGGACGGCTTCATGGACGTGTTCGCTGACTTCTTCGACGAAGAGGCCAACGGTACCCACACCTTCGTGAACCCGCTCTGGGATGACGAAACTGACGATTAGGTCACACAAGTAGGCCCGAAACTTCTTGACGAAAGTTCGCTGATGTGCGATACTGTATCCACATTGAGAGAACGGAGAAGCACCATGGGCCGAGTCACCACACCTACCTTCCGCGTCGAGATCAAGACCAACGCCCCCGCGTACCTCACGGACGGCGTGTGGAACTCCCGCACCATGGGTCGCCCCACCGCTGAGAACGCCGAGGCTTACCGCCAGCGTCTCAACCAGAGCTTCCTGCCGGGCGGCGTCAACGGTCCGCGCAACGACACCGACGTGGTCATCCACGTGCACACGATTCGCATCGTGCGCCAGTCCAACAACGAGGTCGTGGCCGAGGCCAAGGCTCCGATGTTCGAAGTCGTGGAGGCAGCATGACTCTCAACGAAATCATCGAGTGGGCGCGAGCCAACGGCATCGACTTCGACGCCGTCGTGGAGATGGGTGACACCGTCAACGGGCTCGGGCCAATCACAGACAACATGCTGGACAGGCGTGGCGACAACGGCCTCGACATCAGCACCGACTACTAGGGAGAGATCCATGAACGAAGACACCACCATTATCCGTCAGGTCGAGATCGTCCGGTTCCACGGCGAGGGTCTGGAAGAGGTCGTGGCGACCGTCCCGGCCACCACTGCGGACGAGGCATTCTCAGCCGTCACCCAACGTGCCAGGAAATTCGACATTCCGGGCCGATTCACCTACCGGAACGC
>CAJIAN010000600.1_pt1 | contig 28558 bp, 24 predicted proteins | sample 9199061 | NCBI WGS metagenome assembly CAJIAN01 (sample SAMEA7708264, study PRJEB35096) | sediment metagenome | biome: marine neritic benthic zone biome [ENVO:01000025]; feature: sediment [ENVO:00002007]; material: shallow marine sediment [ENVO:03000034] sea grass bed [ENVO_01000059] ...
AACCCGAGGTCAGGGAATTCCACCGCCCCGCCGCGGACTGAATCCGAAAAGCAGAAAGCCCGCGATTCCTCGCGGGCTTTCCGATATCAAATTAACAACTTCGATCGCCCGTCACTGCGCCAAACGGCGGGCGACCACTCGCAAGTACGGGAACGGGCTGTCCCCGATCGCCTCGAGCAGGCAGACGTGGACAAGTTCGGTTCCATCGACGTTGACCTCGCGGGTGACGATCTCGGTCATCTCGCTCGCGTCGTGCCACTCGCGCAGGTCTGTGGAACACTCGATCACGTATTCGACATCCTCGGCGAACGTCAGTCTGCGGAAGCGGAGTCCCATGTAGTGACGTCCCTCTTCGTCGGCAAACACTTCGGGCTCGATTTCAGGGCGGTCGGGCCGATCCGGATGAAGCGCGAAAGCATACTCGCCGAAATCGTTTGTCCCATCACTGTCACCATCGTCACTGCCATCACCGGGCACATCGCCCCGGCGCATGCGACCTAGCCATTCGCCGAACGGATCCCCTGCCACACCGGGCACGTGGATCAGAGTGGTCCCGCAGTGGGCGAGATTGGTCTTGAAGACGAAGGCGTAGAAGCCCGGTCCCAACGATCCAAGATTGTAGGTGTGGCTGGGGAACTGTTGCGGGACAAACTCATCGGCTGAGACATGTTCAGCTGTAGCCAGCACAATGAACGAGTTGCCGTGGCTCATCGGTTCGCCCCAGTCCGTGACGCGGATCCCATCATCGAAGATCGTCACCTCGGCGATCCATTCGCCGCCTTGGACCATTCTGGCATCGACGACGACTGGTCCCGGCGGGTCCGGCGGATCGGGTGGCGCGATCCGCACGCGGAAGCGTCCAAGCGCCCCGTTGGCAAGCGGATTGCCCAACAAATCGAGAACGGCGGAGGCATCGACGCCGACCTTGTAGATCCCGTTGTCGTGGAAATCCCAATCGCCTCCCGGCGCCTCCACCGCGTAGGTGGCGTGGGCTCCCGTACTGGGAATATCCTCCGTCTGCGCATAGTCGACGAGACGGGCCTCGGCCTCAAATCCACCCGGACCTTTCACCGTGACGGCGGCTCCGCGGATCGAATCGTGATTGAGACCGTCAGGATCGGAGTAGAGCACGTGGAAGCGGTGCGGCTCGTCCTTCGCTTCATGGATATTCTCGACCTCGAGAATGGCCTCGGGACCCATGCCCTCGACGACGAAGTGCTCCGCGGCAACGAACTCGCCTCTCGAGTTCACAATGAACCGGTACTCGCCCGGATCGAGAACGCCGAGTACGTAGTCGTGAGTGACCAGACGGACGGGGAAGCCGCCAACCAACGGATCGCCATTGCCATTCACTTCGAAGTCGGGAGGCAACGGAATCGGACCCGGCCCAGGCTCGGGCAGCGGCGGATCGATCCCCCCATCGAGGAAACCGACGATGATGTCGACGATGAAGTTGGGACCGTCGCGCCTCACCTCACCCCAGTCCAGCACCTGCAATCCGGGGCGGTCGAGCACCACACCTACCGTCGCGAAATGCGAGGCATTGCCCTCGGAGATCTCGATGAACGCAACGTGTGGCAGCAGCGGATCGGGATGAATGACGAATCCGATGCTCTCGCGGGGGCGACCATTGATCTTGTAGACCAAGCCGTAGCCGCCGGGCTCGAGTTCGCCGAGGTTGTACTCGAGTTCGATCGGTGCGCCGTCAGGCGGCACGAGGAAGTTGGCGCGCACGGCGGTGGCGTCGATCGTGAACCAGTGCCCTTGCAACTGGGGTTCCCCCGGATCGCTGATGACCACATACGGATCCTCGAAATCGATGACCGCTTTCAAGATCGTCTCGAGTCCGGACGTATCGACACTGAGCCGGACTTCGGCCTCGAAGGGCGGATCGGGCTCCACCTTGAACTCGAGCCGAGCTTCGGGCTTCCGATTGATCTTGTAGGTCAGCACGTACTCGCCTCGAGGCAACTCGCCGAGATCGTAGCGAAATTCGAACGGACGCTGAGGAGCATCCGCCGTCACGACTGCGGCGGCTTTCGCACTGATGCAGATCTCATGGCCCTCGCGCACCGCCTCGCCGGGGTTGACGATGCGGATGAACGGATTGTCGAAATCCACTTTCACGAACGCAATCCAGTTACCGGCAGCGGACTGCTCGACCGCAAGCGAAACATCAGCTTCGAACGGCGGCTCCTCACGGATGCGCCACTGCAAATCGTCGTAGGGGAACCCGTTCATCACGAAGGTCGCCTGGTATTCGCCGGGATCGAGCCCGCCGAGCGGATACTCGACGATCACCGGATTGGCGAAAAGACCGCCTCCATTGTTGGCGCCACCCGCGGCGTTTGGATCTTCGGGCCCAAGGAACGGACGTGCCTGGGCGAGGAGCTTGAACTCATTCCCCTCACGCACGACATCGCGCTCGACGATGATGTGCGGTTGGGCGAACCAGATCTTCGCAACCGCCACAATGTTGTCGGGATCATCGAGGTTAACGCTAAGGTCGACCTCTGCCAGGATCGGCGGACCCGGATCCTCGATGCGGAAATCCTCGGCCGCGTATGGGAAATCGTTCATCTCGAAAATGGCCACGTAAGCGCCCGGATCGAGGTTTCCGATTTCATAGCGGAGCCGGACGGGCTCGGGCTCCGGACCGACGACATTCGGACCGCCTGCGGGTGTGGGGATCGGCTCTGCCTTGGCGGGGAGTGTCACACGGTTACCGTCGATCTCGACGTCGCCCTGTTCCACGACATGCGGGTGTGCAAAGCGAATGATCACATGGGCGACCGCAGCGCCACTCGCGGAGACTTCGACGTTGAGATCGACATCTGCCTTGATGGGCGGACCGGGGTCCTCAATGCGGAATTCGTCCACCGCATACAGAAACTCAAGCATGGTGAACACGGCGGCGTAATGCCCCGGCTCCAACGAACCGATTTCGTAGCGCAGCGTGATCGGCGGGGGCGGCAGCGGAGCGAGAATCGGCAGCGGGCCTTCCGGCACGGCATCGAGAATGATGCGGTTGCCCACCCGGCGCACACTCTGATCGACGATGCGATAGTGGTCGCGGAACTGCACTTTCACCTCGGCGACCACATTCGTCGGATCGCTCGCGTCCACCATCACCGTCGCCTCCGCCGGAATCGGCTCAGGCTCGCGGACGACGAATTCGACGCGCGCGATGATCTGGCCGTTGATCCGGAAGAACGCGCGATAGACACCCGGATCGAGAGCGCCAATCTCATACTTCAGATCGACCGGCTCCGGATCCGGCGGCGGGAAGATCGCCGGAATCGGAAGCGGCTCGGCCTGCGCTTGCAGATAGATATTGGAACCGTCGCGCCTCAGACTCTGCGCAACGATGCCCCAGTGCTCGAAGAACTCGATATGCACACGGGCCACGACATCGTTGGGATCGGACGGATCGACGTGAATGGTGGCCTCTGCCGGGAATGGCGGATCGCCATGCACGCGGAACTCCTCGATGTCGAGCGGACATCCGTTGAGGCGGAACACCGCGACGTACTGCCCGGGATTGAGCGAGCCAATATCGTAGTTCAGGATTTCGGTGCGCGTGGCGTTGGGATCGTCATTCGGCCCGGGAGGCACGCCGGGAGTGGGGAGCGCTTCCGCAGTCAGGACCACGCGATTCCCATCGATGCGGATCCCCTGGTCGACGATCGCGAACTGACGGCCGAGTTTCACCTCGACTTCTGCCCGGACATTGTTGGCGTCATTGGCATCGACCTTTATTTCGGCTTTCCAATGGGGAGGCAGGCATGGCTCGGGCTCGATCGCCACGTCGAAGCCACCAATCGGGCGGGTCACGGTGCAGTTGCCGACGAGATCGCAGACTTGGCCACGAACCACCGAGACGGTGTAGAAGCCATTCAGCGCCGGCGTCCATCCGCTGTCGGGAGGGACGATCTTGTAGACGCCGACCACGCGACGAAGGTCGTTGCTTGAGGCGATCGCCTCCACGAAAACGATGCGCAATGGGTGCGTATTGCAGTTGGGATCGATCACCACGCCATCGGGGCCGACGACCCCGGCCTGGTTCGGATCGAAGGGAAGGAAGCAACGGGAGACATCGCGCACCAGCACGTCGCGATCATCGAGAGTCGAGATATCGACACCACTCGGATCCGTGTAGACCACCCTCAACTCGTGCGAGCCCGGCCCCGGCTGAGTCACGGGCTCCACCTCGGCGACTGCCTCGGGCGGGCGCGTATCTCCGGGCGGATCATCAGGCACTCGAAATTCTTCAATCGTGAGCCGCTGTCCTTGAGAGGAAACAGCAAAGCTGTATTCACCGGGATCGAGATCCCCGAGCGGATAAACATGCGAGAGAACGTGGAAGCCGATCCACGGAATGTCGGGAGGCAAAACCCCGCCATCGGGACCGATGTTTCCGTTCGGATCGAGCGGATCACCTGGAAACGGAAATGGGAACGGCCACGGCTCGGGATGAGGTCCGGGATGCTGCACCGCCTTGAACGCGACATGGAAGGCATTTCCTTCGCGCTGCACTTGGCCCCAGTCCGTCACCTCGACATGCGGATTGTCGAAGACCAGTTCGACGAGAGCGAAATAGCCCGGAGCGGGTGCCACCAGTCCATTGCCGCTGGGGCCGATGTCGGGCAATCCCGGATGCGGCTCGAGCGAGAAGTTGTGAATCGAGATCCGGACATCGACAGGCAGAACAGGAACCGGTTCGCCGTCCGACAAGGCAACCCGGAAACCACCGAGCAGTTTCGGCGGGTAGAAGATCCCCTCGCCTTGACCCACCTCGTTCTCGTTCAAGTGAATCGAATACGGACCGTTCTGGTCGGGGCTCCACGGACCGTCATGAATCTCGGATGGGAATACCTGGTAGGTGGCGACGACGATCGGTCCGGGAAACCAAAAATCGTCTCCGGGAGGCAGTCCGTTGCCTTCGAGTTCGTAGGGGAAGTGAACCGGTCCGATCTCTTCGACCGAAACGAGCAATCCACGCTGTTCGTAGTCAGGCCCCCTCACCGTGATGTCGCCGTCGCCGAGAGTTTCGCGGTCCACCGACAAACCCCACTGGAAGAAGACGCGGATCTCCTGATTCAACTGCCCTTCTTCCGTGACATTCTCTGCATGTGCCGTGGGACAGAGGGGAAGAATGTCGGGTCGGTCCGGTTCGCCCGGGTTTCCATTCTCATCCTGGCCGAATGACAATCCGACCGAAACAAGAACACTCATCGCCAGACAAGTTGTCTGCGCAAGCAGACGAGGCAGCCTGGAGCCTCCATAAACACGTGTTTTCATTGGCTCTACTGGGGTTAGGCGGGTGCTACTTGTTCTGTGACGAACGTTATACCCAACGGTTACAGATTTACACAAGAAAAAACGTGCTCCGGAAGCCCCCTGCCCCACCCTTACGGGCGCACCGGGCTCAAGGAAGGACGGGCCGCAAAAACGCCCGCTTATTAGCCGGATGACGGCTCCCCTCCCCAGACGATTGACGGGCGGCCCCTGGGGATACCAAGAACCGCCCGTCGTTGTCGTGCCTCCCTTAGTTGGCGGGAACTTTGGGATCCTTGAAATTGAGGAACCGACTAGGAGAGGCGTGTTGGGATACGGGGTGGTGACACTTGCGCGCCACCTCATCGGGTTGTCTTCAGTTGGGTCGAGGTGTTGAGAGGAGATGGTCAATTCTGCGATTCGGACGATTTCTGAGTCGTAGGATTGAGAATAAGGAAGCTTATCATTTTACGATAATTATTGCAAGTGACTTTTAATACAAAAATAAAAATTATTGTAGTCAGTTTTGAGAATGAAATCATTCTTGAGAATATCATCCCCGGCGATGCTGCCAGCCTAGGCCGACATTTTTTCCTGTCACAGCCATAGGACCTCTCCGAAGATTCGCGCCATGGTCCTCAACTACATCTGGATCGGCTTCTTCCTTATCGGCATCGGAACCGCTTTGGCAAAGCTGATCTTCTGGGGAGACACCACACCATTCTCGGACATGACGTCGATGCTCGTCGGTGGAGAGTTGAGCTGGGACAAGGACGGGACGTCTGGAATGGCGAAGGTGGCCGCAACCATCTCGCTCGGCTACATCGGCCTCATGGCGCTCTGGCTCGGCATCATGAAGATCGGAGAGGAAGGCGGTGCCGTCCGGGTGATGACCCGTTTGGTGAGTCCGTTTTTCCGGCATCTCTTCCCGGAAATCCCCAAGGACCATCCGGCGACGGGATCGATCATGATGAACTTCTCAGCCAACATGCTCGGACTCGACAACGCGGCGACCCCACTGGGCCTGAAGGCGATGAACCAGCTGCAGGAACTCAACCCGGACAAGGAGCGCGCCTCCAACGCGATGATCATGTTCCTCGTCCTCAACACTTCGGGGCTGACCATCATTCCCATTTCGGTCATCACGCTGAGATCCGTCCAAGGCGCATCGAACCCGACTGATATTTTCGTCCCCATCCTCATCGCGACTTACTTTGCGACGCTGGTCGGACTGATTTCGGTCGCCCTCGTGCAGAAGATCAACCTTTTCCGCCCCGTGGTCCTCGCCTACCTCGGCGGCGCAACCGCATTCGTGGTGGGAATGATTCGCTACTTCTCCCGGCTCGATCAGGAGAGCATTGTCACGCAATCGAAGACGCTCGCCTCCCTCTTCATCTTTGGAATCCTCGGCTGGTTTCTCATTCTCGCCATCAAGTCGCGGGTGAATGTCTATGAGTCGTTCATCGAGGGTGCCAAGGACGGGTTCGGGGTCGCGATCAAGATCATCCCCTACCTCGTCGCCATGCTCGTCGCCGTGGGGATCTTCCGTGCCTCGGGAGCAATGGCCGCAGTCACCGACACGATCAAGGGCCTCGTCTCGGCAATCGGATTCGACACCCGCTGGGTCGATGGCATGCCCACCGCGATGATGAAGCCTCTTAGCGGCGGCGGCGCGCGGGGCATGGCCGTCGAAGCCATGGAGAGCTTCGGTGTCGATTCCTTCGTCGGAAAACTGGCCTGCACTTTCCAAGGTTCCACCGAGACGACCTTCTACACGCTTGCCGTCTACTTTGGCGCCGTGGGTGTCCGACGCACGCGCTACACCGTTACCTGCGGTCTCATCGCCGATGCCGCGGGCATCCTCGCGGCCATCTTCGTCGCCTATCTCTTCTTCGGCGGCTAGAGCGGAAAAGACTGGCTTTCCAGCGCTCGACAGCGCATCTTTACCCTCCCCATGCAGATCTCGACCCGCTCTCTGGCGCCCGTTTTTGCGTTCGCCACCATTCTGGCCGTTCCCAACGTGGGGAAAGCCAGCGATCTGCGCGAACCGCTCGAGGGACTCTACAAAAGGTGGCGGACCGCGATTCTGAAGAAGGACGCCACCGAGTGGTTCAAGGTGACGTCGAACTACTCCAAACGGATCATCCGGAATACGATTGTCTCGCAAAAGCGAAAGTTCCCGGATGCGCTGTTCGACGCACCGGTCCGCCCTCCTTCGATAGACGGACTGAAATTCCTCGGCGCCCAGGCCGTGGGACGGACCGCTCAGGCGGTCTACTACGGCAAGGTCAGCTTTTCGCTCGCCGAGGAATCGTCCGACCTTCCGCCAAACCTCCTCGTCCTCCGATTCATCAAGGATGGAGCGGAATGGAAGTTCGACACCACCAGAATGGTCGCCCTCGCCAGCGTGCCGGAAATCCGCAAGGACATCGAAAAGGGCGACTACTCCTTTCTCGAAGACGAAGCCTTCTCGCCGCCAGGCACTGTTGCCCCGCTACCGAGGGAATGCCCACGTCCCGAACGCATCGCCCACCTGCAAGTCGTGTCCGTCGGATACGAAACCGCAATCACGATCAACGGACAGTCGAGGCACATGATCGCGGACACCGCGTCAAGCGAACTGATCATCGGCGGCCTGCGCGCGGGTCTGAACCAACTCCAAATCAGGACACGCCCCGCCATGAAGATCGCCGGTCAGGAACAACCGCCCAAACGTTTCGAGATCAGGATCTTCACCGTCGACGACAAAGCCAGTCAGAAACCGGTCGAGGTGTTCTCCTACAAACCGAAGGAAGTGCCCTCCAGCTATCAGGCCCACGTCAGGGGTCTTCCCAACTAGCTACGCGGATTGATCAGCAACTCGATCACTCCGCGCATTCCTTTCACCACTTCGAAAAACGCGGGGTAATTCAGCTTGTCGGGCGTGTCCGACGATTTGTGGTAGTGGGGATAGCGAAACATGGCGGTGTCCGTCACCATCATCGCCGGGTACCCTTCCTGCCAAAAAGACCATTGATCCGAAAAGCCGACTCCGGGAAGATGCTCTGGGAGAACCGCAGTTTCGACGGGCACTCCGGAGAGTCTGGCGAATCGCTCCGCAGCGGACTCCACCAACGCGCCTGACTTTGGATTTCCGACGAACGCAATGAAGTTTCCCGTGGTCGGAAACTGATCGCGAATGGTGGGCGGATACTGCTGGCTGTTTGGGGCGTCCGTGAAGTATCCCATCGTCTCGAGGCTGATCATCGCCACGATCTTTTCGCCGCGCTCGCGGCAGCGTTTCGCGTAGACCCAACTGCCCATGTTCCTTGTCTGAAAGTAGGGAGGCTCCTCGTTCACGAAGGCGACGAAACGCAGCGTCCGCTTCGCCTTCTTTCCCACAAAGACATTCGCGAGCGAAATCAGCGCCGCGACACCGCTCCCGTTGTCGTTGGCTGCCGGCGAACCGGGTACCGAATCGTAATGGGCCCCGACGATGACGATCTCGTCCCGCCGGCTCGTTCCCGGCAGTTCGACCGCGAGGTTCACGAATTCCTGATCCCCGATCTTGTATTTCTGGCGCTCGACCTCGTATCCCATGTTGGAGGGACCGAGCGATGACTCCAACCACGTCGCCACTGTCTTCAGCGCGTTGTACTTCCCGGAATGACGTTCACCAATCGTCTTCGCAAGCATGGCCACATTCGTCCTGAGATCGTCCTCGCTGATCATCTTTTGATACATGCTAGTCACAGGGTCGTCGTCCCGCACCTCCCCGGGGACCTTGTTGAAGAAAAACACAAACGAGAACACCGCGAGCGCCATCAGCCCCAATGGCAGGGCGACGAGGCCGATCTGAAAGTACTTCCGCTGGTCCATCACCGGAAGCTATCACAGCGCCTCGAGTATCGCGACCGCAGCGCGATCGTGGGCCCCACCTTCGCCCAGTTTCTCGACCACGTTGGCGAGTTCTCCGGTGAGCGTCTCTCTTGCTCCCGCATCATTGGCAAGCCGCAGCAGTTCGTCAGCAATCTGTTCGGGAGTCGCATCCTTTTGGAGAAACTCCCGGACGACTTCGCGATCGGCGAGAATGTTCGCCATTCCGAGGAATTTCACTTTCATCAGGAATCGTGCCACGAGATTGGTCAGAGCCGACACTTTGTAGACAAGGCAATACGGAAGTCCGAAGAATGCGGATTCAAGCGTTGCCGTCCCCGAGGCCACAGCGCCGCATCCGGCCCGCTGCATGAGCGCATACGCATCGCCCGTTTCCACTTCGCAGACTGGCTCGGCCATCTGCATCCCCCGCATCAAATCCGCGAGTTTCTCCGAAGCGGCCGCCGCCGAAAATCGCAAATCACTTCTCGATTCCCGCATCCGTTGCGCCGTCTCCAGCATGACCGGAAAGATCTTGCTGACTTCGCGCTCCCGGCTTCCCGGAAAGAAACCGACAAGGTTCTCGTCACGTGCCTCGCCAGTTCGGAGGGCTGACAGTCGATCGACCATCGGGTGGCCTGCGAATACCGTTTTCAGACCCGACTCCTCGTAGAGAGCCTTCTCGAAGGGAAAAATGCAGATCATCAGATCGAGGATTTCGGCCATCTTCGGAATCCGGCCTCGATTCCATGCCCAAACCTGCGGGCTGATGTAGTAGATGAGCTTCGTTTTCACTCCCGACTTCCGAAGCGCCTTGGCAAGCCGCAGATTGAAGCCGGGATAATCGATGAGCACGACCGCTTCCGGTGCGCCTTCACGGATCTCACCGAGCACCCGCGCGAATTCCCTGCGGAAGTATCCGTATTTCCGCAGCACCTCCCAGAGCCCGACCACGGCTGCTTCCTCCACCCAGTCCCTGACATCGTCACCGCCGACTTCACGCATGAGCGGACCACCCACCCCATCGAATGCGATCTCCGGGTCTCGCTCTCTCAATGCCGTCATCACCTCCGCACCGTGCGTGTCACCGCTGATCTCCCCCGATACCAGATAGATCTTTCTGCTCATCAAATGGCGCCACCGCCTTTCTCGATCAGGCGCGTGATGTCGATGGCCACGTTTAAAGCCTTGGCAGCCTCGCTGCCCGACACTCTGGGAGCCGCTCCAGCGGCGGCACACTCGACGAATGAGGCGAGTTCGAGCTTGAGCGGCTCATCCTTCTCGACGGTCACTTCCTCTCGCACGATCTGCATGCCATCCTTGCGATACAGTTCCCCGGTCTGCTCCTGGTAATCGAGCGACAAGTAGCTATCCTCCTGGAACACTCGGATCTTTCTCAATCGCTCGGGACTGATCCGACTGGCGGTGACATTCGCCACGCAGCCGCTGGCGAATCGGATGCGGGCGTTCGCGATATCCTCCCTGCGCGTGAGCACCGGAACACCGACCGCGTCGATGCTTTCGATCTCCGAGCGCACGAGATGGAGGATGATTTCGAGATCGTGGATCATCACGTCGAGCACAACACCGATGTCCATGCTCCGGTTCGGAAACGGGGAAAGACGATGGGCCTCGATAAACTTCGGAGCCGTCAACGTCTCTTCCAGTTTCGTCAAGACCGGATTGAACCGCTCGATATGCCCGACTTGCAGAACAAGACTTCCGCTCCGGGCCAGTTCCACGAGCACCTCCGCGTCACCCACGGAATCGGTGATCGGCTTCTCGATGAGAACATGTTTCCCCGCCTTCAACAGCTCACTCCCGACCTCCAGATGCGTCACCGTCGGCGTTGCCACCGTGGCCGCATCGACCAACGCAATCAGCTCGCCGAGCGAACTCACCGCCTTGGCTCCGTAGGCCGACGCCATTTCGGCCGCGACGTCCGCGTTTTCGTCGTAGATCGCGGTGAAATCCGCATTCGGAAGCTCCGCCATGATGCGGGCGTGGTTCCGGCCGATGGCCCCAACGCCGACCACGCCTATTCTCAATTTCGGATCGCTCATGAACTCTGATTCTCTTCGCGTGCGAGAAGCGTCACGCCGTGGGCGACGCACTTCTCCTCTATCTCATCCTTGCCCAGCAGCAAGGTCTTGCCTGCCTCGACGACGATGCCGATCACTCCGGCCTTTGCGGCACTCTCCACCGTTGCGGGACCGACGACGGGAACATCGAACCGAAAATCCTGGTGCGGCTTCGAAACCTTGACCACAACCGCTTTCCCCTTCCCCATCGCTCCGCCACGCTCGATGGCCGCGTTCGTTCCTTCGAACGCTTCCACGGCAAGCACGGTTCCGCCCCGGACAACGACCGTCTGTCCGATATCGAGTCGGCTGGTCTCCTTCGCGATGTCGAATCCGTATTCGGCATCCCGGAGAACCTGCTTGGAGGGCTGCGGCCCGCAGACATGCCCCGCCTCCGGAAGCAGATGCTCAAGATGGGTCGTCGCGGGAAGCAGTGTGATTCCATCCTTCTCGAGTTCGTCTCCGATGGCCTTGAAAATCGATTCCGCGTTCCGCTTCTTCAGTTTGCCCAGCAGGACGAGCGTTCGCATGTCCGGCCGGAGATCAAAAAGATTCCGCGGGGCAATCTGTCCGACCATCACTGCCTGCCGGACACCTTCGCGCTTGAAGAACTTGATCATTTTCCCCAGTTGCCCGACACGAAACCACTCCATCGCGTCGACCAGTTCGGAGAGCGCTTCCTCCGTCTCCCCGTGAAACGCCGCCGCGACGAGGCGCGCCACCCCGGCATTCCGGGCGGCAGTTGCGAACGTCCTGGGATAGATTCCATTTCCGGAAATCATTCCCATCACGGTCGTTTCGGTGGCGGCTTCCACGGGCACATCAAAGCCCCTTCTGCCGCAGAATCCAGCGCAAATCCCACGAACCATTGGTAGGCCCGGAAGCGCGGGAAGGAAAATGATTCACTTTCACGGGCGGCTATCTAAAGTAGCCGCGTGAGCTACCAGGTTTTCGCGCGAAAATACCGACCCAAGACGTTCGAGGACATTCTCGGGCAGGACCATGTCGTCCAGACGCTCAAAAATGCCATTGATGGCAATCGACTCGCGCACGCCTATCTCTTTGTCGGCCCACGTGGCACAGGAAAGACATCGACGGCTCGAATCCTCTCCAAAGCGCTCAACTGCACGGGTGGACCAAAGACCGACTACGATCCCGATGAGGACATTTGCGTCGAGATCGCGGAAGGCCGGAGCCTCGACGTGCTTGAAATCGACGGCGCGAGCAACAACGGCGTCGAGCAGGTGCGCGATCTCAGGGACAACGTGAAATTCGCGCCTTCACGGGGGCAGTTCAAGATCTACTACATCGACGAAGTGCACATGCTGACCAACCAAGCGTTCAACGCCCTGCTCAAGACGCTTGAGGAGCCGCCGGAGCACGTGAAGTTCATCTTCGCCACCACCGAGCCGAACAAGATTCTCCCCACGATCATCAGTCGCTGCCAGCGCTTCGACCTGCGGCGAATCCCATCGAACATCATTGCCGATCATCTTCAGTTCATTTCGGAAAAGGAGGGTATCACGCTCGATCCGATGGCCGCGCACACGATCGCCAAGGGAGCGGAGGGTGGCATGCGCGACGCCCAATCGATGCTCGATCAGCTCGTCGCCTTCTGTGGAAACACGATCAAGGAATCCGATGTCCTCGACGTGTTCGGATTCACCGCGCACGAAACGGTGGCCTCGCTGGCGGGCGCAATCCTGGAACGCAACTCCGTAGCGGCCCTCGAGGGCGTTTGGGAGCAATCCGAGGCCGGCAAGGATCTGACCAAACTCATGGCCGATCTGATCGGGCACTTCCGCACGCTGCTGATCTACAGCGTCGATCCCGAAAACGCGCTCAGGGATATTCCGCCCGAAATCGCCGAGACCTTCGCCGCACAGAGCAAGCTGGCGACGTCCGATAAGTTGATTGCGCTCATCGATCAGCTCGCGGTCATCGACGGCCGCATGAAATGGGCGCCCAACAAGCGGCTTCACTTCGAGATCGGGGTCATCAAGGCAATTCAGGAACTCGAGTCCGCCAACCTGAGCGATGTGATCGGCGTTCTGAACCGGTCGCTCGAAGGAGCTCCTGCTGCTCCCGCGACAACATCGCCAACGCCCGCGGCGAGCCCGGAGCCCAAGGCCGCTCCCACGTCTGTGTCACCACCAGCAGCAACCCCAGCACCAGCAGCAACCCCAGCACCCGCGACAACTCCCGCTCCCGAAGCAACTCCAACTCCTGCGGAAGCTCCCACCGCGGTGGAGGCTCCCGCACCCGCACCGGAAGCATCGACTCCCCTCGGGGCGCCGAAGGACGGAGAAGAGATCTGGAATACCGTTGTCGAAGAGCTGCAACACACGAAACCGATCGCCGCCGGCTACACCTTGAAGGCGCGATTCGTTTCCATGGAGAACTCGAAATTCACCGTCGGACTTCCCCGCGAAGAAGACAACGCGCGGGACGCACTGCTGCGCGACCGGATGCGTTCGGCAATCGAGGATCTCCTCGAAAAATCGACGGGGCAGAAACTGACCTTGAGGGTCGAGCTTCGCGACGACATCGAGCCGGGCAAACTGGAGCACGAGGAGGAGGAGAACCTCCCTGCGGAATCGCAGGAAGCCCCCCACGATCCCAATCCAGCGGAACCGGGAGACTCTGCCGAAGGAGGACCGCCCGAAGAGAGTCCCTCCGCGGGGGAAACCGGCAAATCTGACGACGAGATCCACAACGACCCGCTCATTCAGGATGCCTTGCGCATTTTCGAAGCCGAAATAAAGTAGCCCCGCCATGAACATTGCCAAAATGATGAAGCAGGCGCAGCAAATGCAGCAGCAGATGCAGAGCGCCCAAGAAGAACTTGCCGAACGCGAGGTCGAAGCGAGTGTCGCTGGAGGCAAGGTCACCGTGACGGCGACCTGCGCGGGCGATGTCACCGCGATCAAGATCTCGCCGGAGGTTGTCGATCCCGAAGACGTCGAGATGCTCGAGGATCTCGTTCTGAGTGGCGTGCGCCAGGCAATCGAAACCGGCAAAGCCCAGGCAGCTGAAGAGATGGGCAAGCTGACCGGTGGGCTCGGGCTCCCCCCCGGCCTTCTCGGCTGATCCAACGACGGCGTGGCTGATCCACCCGTGAACGGCCGCACATCCCACGCGTCTCGGCTCATCCGACGCCTCACTGGGGAGATTCTTTTCGGACTCTGCCTGCCCGCTTCGTGGCTTTGGGCTCTTGGTACGCTCCGGTTTTACCTACCTTGGAGCCGGACGCTGCGATTCGTCGCCGCTGGATGTTGGATCGTCTTTTCAGTCCTCGTGTTGGTGCTGGCTCCGGGATTGCTCCCAAAGGTCCTCCTTCTGTTTGGAGGCATCACCCTAGTCCGTGGGATCTCCATGCTCAATTTGCCAAGCAATTCAAGGACATGGAGTCGCGAACACGCGCGAATGCCTTACATGAGCGTCCGTCCGGAGGGCATCGTCCACCTTGAGAACTTGCGTGATTTCCGCCACCGGACAGCCGACGACATCGACGAAACCTGGTTTGAGGATCGATTCGATCTTGGCGATCTCCATTCGCTCGACTACATCGTCGTCCCATTTGCCAATTGGCGAGGACTCGCGCACGTATTCGTCAGCTTCGGTTTTGCCGACGGGCGCCACCTCGCCATTTCCATCGAAGCGCGGCGGACGAAGAAAGGCAGCTACAGTCCCGTGAGGGGGCTGTTTCGAAACTACGAACTCGTCTACGTCGTCGGCTTGGAGCGCGACCTGATTGGAGTCCGAGTAAGCGTGCGAGAGAACCCCGTTTACGTTTATCCCGTGAAGACAAACAACGTCCGTATCAGGGCACTCTTTCTGAGCCTGATGCGGAAAGCAAACCGACTTCACGCCCAGCCTGAATTTTACAACACCCTGACAAACCATTGCACGAGCAGCGTTGTCATTCCGGTGAACGAGATGCGCGATAATCCCGTCTCGCTTCTCGATTACCGGCTGATCTTTCCCGGATTCTCCGATGAACTGGCCCTCGATCTCGGTCTGCTGGACACGGATCTCGACATCCATCAGGCCCGTGACCGGTTTCTGGTAAACGATAGGGCCGAATGGCTGGACGATCCGAAACTTTGGTCGGCCCGACTGCGTAACTTGTAGTATATTTTACTGCAAATCCTGATGGAAGAGGCCATTCAGCATCCCGGGAATCCGATTTCCGCGGCATCGACCACGCCCTCGCGCCTACGGATTCTCCGTGTCACTGCGGGATATGTCATTCCGATCGGCTCGCTGCTGCTCCACTTCGCGGTGATGCTTTGCTTCATCAATCAGTGGGACCGTGCCGCGGCGGTCACCGTCTTTCCCATCTGGTGCTGGGCCGTAGGCGGCATCCTCATCGCCTTCGTGGGATGGCTCGTCTTCCGCACCCGACTCGCAATCGTCGCCATCGGCATCTGGATCGTGACGACCATTTTCGCCGCCGACGAGACGGGTGGAATGCTTCGGGTCATGCAGAAGCGTCTAACCGAGGACCATCCCGGCGACTTCTACGGCAAGACCGTCTACCGCGTCGTCACTCTCAACTGCTCCAAACGCAACGCCGATGCCGCAGCCGAGGTGGCACGGTTCAATCCGGACATTGTTCTCCTCCAGGAAGTCCCGTCCCGAAGCGAGGTCCACAGTCTGGCCCACGAAATGTTCGGTGACGAGGCGGCGATGGCGGCGAATTGGCATTGCGCGATCCTGACCAGAGGAAAGCTGCAGCGAAAGGGCGGGTCCGTGAAGCCACCCTTTGAGTCAGCTGTCATCAGCTTCCCCGATGGCGCGGCGTTCGATGTGTTCAGCATCCACCTCGAACATGCGGTCACTCGATGGGATCTCTGGGATCCCGACTGCTGGCGATCGCACGCGCAGAATCGGCGCGAGCGACGGCGGCAGTTGCAGGCCGTCCTCGAGCGCTACGCAAAGATCGGCGGCGGCACCCGTCCTTGTCTAATCGGCGGCGACTTCAACGCACCGCCTTCGGACTCGATCTTCGGGTTGATGCGCGGACGGTTCGGAGATGGGTTCAAAACAGCCGGACGGGGTTGGGGGAATACGTTTTTCAACCGGTTCCCGGCATTGCGTATTGACCAGATCTGGAGCACGAGCGCACTCATCCCCATCAACGCACGGGCGGTGAAGACGCAGCATTCCGATCATCGGATGCTCGTCGTCGACTACATCCTGAACAAGTAGTAGCCGGGAGCACGAAAGACTGTGTGTTCGTAGAAATGCGGGCTGTCCGGGAGCGACTGTAGACCGAAGCCGGTGGTGTGGCGAAGCGGAATCACCGGCTCCAGTCTTGGTAGATCCCTCGTGCAGCCTCAAATTCCCGGCGCCTGAAAGTCACCGCTACGCGCTTGCGCATGCAGTTGCGAGATTGTAGCTCGACACTCCGATGTCGAGTGCTGGGTTGGAATCGGCTGCACAGGAAGCACTCGACTTTGGAAGGCGAGCCACACAGCGGAGATCCTCCCTTCGCATGACGAAGCACCAGAACAAAGAGCGGACGTCAGGCGGCCTCGCCCATACCCTGTCTCAGAAGAGCGACCATGACGCCTTGGATGACCAGTTCCTGCACGGGCACCAAATCAGGATAATCCTCGTTCTCTGCCTTCAAGTACGGCTTCCCTCGCTTCTTGACGAAGCGCTTCAGTGTGGTCTCGCCATCAATAAGGGCAGCGACCACATCGCCGGCCCGCGGTTCCTTGTGCTCGAGAACGACAAAATCGCCATCGAGAATGTGGGCATCGATCATCGAATCGCCGCGCACGCGAAGAGCAAAAGTCTTGGCCGTTCGCGGGACGCCAATGGACGCCACATCCACCGAGAGACAGCCTTCCGACTCGGGCTCGGCATCGGACGGCATTCCCGCGGGAATCTGCCCGTAGATCGGGATATCGAGGATTTCCTCACGTTCCAATTCTTCCGGGAAAACCAGGGCGCGTGCCTTACCGGCGATCCTCTTAATGACACCCTTCTTTTCCAGCGCCCGCAGATGACTGACCGCAGCCGTCTGGCTGGAGAAGCCAAAATGCGCCTGGATGTCGCGGGTCGACGGCATCACTCCGGTTTCGTTGTGATACGAGTGCAGGTAGTCGAGCAGTTCGGATTGTCTTTTCGTAAGCATGGTATTAGGAACAGTGTTCTTAAGAACACTTTCGCAGATTCGTTCGCTGTGCAACTGTTTTTCTCGAATTTCCGTGACCGCTTTGCCCGTGTCGATCCTGCCCACCCTAAAACGCCGTGTCAGTGCCGCATCTTGCGTCTTTGTTCTTCTCGGAACCAACCTGACCGCCGATGACGACGAAAAGAAATCACCGATCAAGAGAGGCGTTGCTGACAAAGAAAAAACGGGGGCGCTTCCTCCGCTGACTTCAGAGACCAACCGGCGCGCCGCGGCTGCAATCGCGAAGCAGGATTGGAACACAGCCCAGTCACTCTACGAGGAGATTGTGAAGTTCGCCCCTGACAATGCGCCAGCACTTGCGAATCTGGGCGCGGTTTGTTTCCAAATGGGAGCTTTCAAGGATGCGAGAACCCATCTGGAGAACGCGCTGAAGCACCAACCCCAACTTCATCACGCGCGGGTCACGCTCGGCATGGCCTACTACCAACTCGGCGAATACTACCTCGCCATTTCCATGCTCAGCCGTGCGGTTCACGAGGATCCAAAAGACCCGCGCGCGCACAACTACCTCGCGGTGGCGCTTCGCCAACAGGGATGGATCGACGGGGCCGAAAAGGAACTCCACAAGGCACTGGAGGCGGACGAGACGTTTGCCGAAGCGCACTTCAATCTCGCGCTGATCTGCCTCGAGCGGAAGAAGCCCGCTGTCGAACAGGCCCGTCGACACTACTACCGCGCGGTGGAATTGGGGCCGTCCCCTGACAAATCGATTGAAAAACAGCTCAAATCGGCAAATTAGTCTATCTCCCCGGCAGCGCCCGCATCGTCTACCAAGCAGGAATGACACCACCGAAGACCGACCAGAAACGCCGTGACGCCCTCCGCCTTCTTGGCGCAGGCATTCTTGTCCCGAACATCATCATTCCAAGCGCTTACGCGGATCGCAGGGCGACTCGGGCGAGGCGGACGCCTCCCCCAAGCATCGTGGGCCGCTCGGCCATCGTGATCGACGCGGATGCGATGAAGGTTCTCTACCAGAAAAGTGCGGACACGAAACGCGCGGTCGCGAGCACCCAGAAGCTCATGACCTCGCTACTCGTCATCGAGCGGGGCAACCTCGACAGCTACATGACCATCGCCTCCACCGACACGAGGGTGGAGCCGAGCAAGCTGTATCTCAAAGCGGGACACCGCTATCGCCGTCGCGCACTCGTCGAGGCGCTCCTCGTGAAGAGCGGCAACGACGTGGCCCGCGCTCTCGCGCGCGATCATTCCGGAAGCCAGGTGAAGTTCGCGGCCGCGATGAATGCGCGCGCCCAACGGCTGGGAATGCGCAACACGAATTTCGTGACCTCCAATGGCCTCCCGGCCTCCGGCCAGTATTCCACTGCGCGTGACATCGGCATCCTCAGTCTCGCCGCCTACAAGAACCGCGCGATTCGTACGGCGACGAAAAAGAGAGCCATCACCTTTCGCTTCGCAGACGGACGAAAGCGTACCCTGACAAACACAAACAAACTTCTCGGACGCAGTCCCTACTGCAACGGCCTGAAGACCGGATACACCCGCTCCGCCGGACGCTGCCTCGCTTCCTCGGGGAGCCGGGGCACGAAGGACATCATCGTCGTCGTTCTTGGCAGCAACTCGAAATACATCTGGGCGGATTCCCAAAAACTACTCCACTGGGGACTCGGAATCAGCTGATCCGTCGCTCTCGCAGTCGGGGTGAACCTGTGCTATTCGGTTCATCTCCGTGAGAACACCCGAGGACGAACTCCAAGCACTTGAGGATGCGTGTCTGCGCAGGTTTCCGCGCACACTCGAATCTCCCCAGGGACCGGAAATCCGAATCGACGGCCGGACGCTGCTCAACTTCTCGTCCAACGACTATCTCGGACTCGCAAACCACGAGGAATTGAAGACAGCCTTCACCGAGGGCATCGAGCGATACGGCACCAGCAGTGGAGCTTCCCGGCTGATTTGCGGAAGTCAGACGCCTCATGCCGCTCTCGAGGAATCTCTTGCGGAGTTTTTCGGCAAAGACCGCGCCGTCGCATTCGGCACGGGCTACTCGACCGTCCTCGGATCCGTCACGGGCATGGTGGGCAAAGGCGACTTCATCATCGCCGACAAACTCTGCCATGCATCGCTCATTGATGGCGCACGGTTGAGCGGAGCTACGTTGCGGGTGTATCCGCACAATCGACTGGACAAGCTCGAGAGCCACTTGAAGTGGGCGTGCGCGAAAGCCACCTCCGAAAGCCGCATTCTCGTCGCCACGGAATCGGTCTTCAGCATGGATGGCGACCGCTGCCCGCTCCGGGAGATCGTCGCGCTGAAGGACCGCTACGGTGCGCTTCTGCTTCTCGATGAGGCGCACGCGTTCGGAATTATCGGCAATCGAGGACGCGGTCTCGCTTACGAAGCGGGAGTCGTCGATCGCATAGACCTGCTTCTCGGCACGCTTGGCAAGGCGGTTGGCGTCGCGGGAGGATTCGTCGTCTGCTCCGAAGGCCTCGCGGAGTTGCTCGTCAACCGGGCCCGCAGCTTCGTCTATTCCACCGCGCCGCCGGCAGCTCAAGCATGGGCATCCCAGAAAGCCATCAACCTTGTGGGCTCGCAAATCGGGGACGATCTGCGCGAACACCTTTGGCAGAACATCGGGTTCCTCAGGGAAGAAATGATGGACTCCGACGCTACTCCGGAGGCGAGCGCCATCATCCCCATCATTCTCGGGAGTGAACAGCATGCGCTGGACAAAGCCGCCCACCTTTTCCAAATGGGATTTCTCATTCCCGCCATCCGCTACCCAACCGTCGCTCGCGGCACCGCACGCCTCAGAGTCACGGTTTCCGCCGCGCACACGAAATCGCAGATCGCACAACTGGCCGCCGAACTCACCGCATGCCACGTGTCCACGTAGAGAACCCACTGCTTCGCCTCCTCATCGGCATCTGCGAAGCGGGGGTTGTCTTTGTTCTCCTTCTCGCGGCGGCAGGCTTCCTCGGCAGCATCCATTGGTTCTTCGATCTCTTCTCCCACTTCAGGTTTCAATATGTCGCATGCCTTCTCGTCGCGACACTTGTCTTCGCGATCCTCCGGATGAAATACTGGGCTCTTGCCAGCGGGTTGGGCTGTCTTCTTCTTGCGATCGGAATCCTGAAATACTTCTTTCCTGTCCGTGGCGAAGCCGAGCATGGGCATGCTCTGAAAATCGTCAATTTCAACATCCATACCGCCAACAAACGTCACGGTGATGTCATCGCATTCCTCAAATCCGAAGCGGCGGATGTCATTTTTCTCATGGAGGTGAATCGGCGGTGGCTGGACAAACTCGGATCATTGCGTGAAATCTATCCCCACTGGATCGCCGAACCCCGCGAGGATAATTTCGGAGCCGTCATGATGAGCCGGTTTCCGTTCACGGAGGAAGCCGTCCACGACTTCGGCGTTTCCGAGATTCCGACGGTCGAGATTGCCCTGCACATCGAGGATACCGAACTCGTGATCATCGGAACGCACCCCGTTCCGCCGGCCGGGCGACGTGGCAGCAAGGCACGAGATGATCAGATGAAGCGTCTCGCCGAACACCTCCGAAAATCGAACCACGAGTATCTCGTCGTCGTCGGAGACTTGAACATGACGCCCTACTCGCCCCAGTTCAAACGCTTCCTTAAGCGAACAACTCTTTCAGACGGAGCCCGCGGGCATGGCATCTCTGCGACGTGGATGCGCCATTTCGCCCCTCTCGCGATTCCCATCGACCACGTTCTCGTTTCACGCGGTGTTCTCACCGAGGGTCTCCGGGTTGCCGAAAGCTTCGGCTCCGATCACAACGCGATGGTGGCGGAGATCCGCTGGTAGCGTGGCCGAGTGTGATCTTGCTCTTTCTTTGTAATGGCCCCGGCCTCAGCCCTCCGGTAGAGTCATGATGTGAAAACGATTCGGAACTGCGGCACCATCGACCAAGCCACTTCGATCAAGCTCCTGCTCGAGGGCAACGGAATCGATGCGTTCATCCCCGATGAAGTCAGCGCGGGCGTCGTTCCGCACTTCTTCAACACAAAGGCGGGAATCCGGGTTCAGGTTGCGGATGAGGACGTTCAGCGGGCGAACGAAATCCTAACCGATCACTCGGATTCGTGATCCGCGACCCGCTCTCTGCGGCGGCGTAGCGTCAATGCGGCCAGGCCAGCCATGACGAGCAGCGTCGTCGAGGGCTCCGGGACGGGACGCGGGGGAAGCTCTTCCTTCTTCGGAATGTACGGATCAAGTGGAAAGACCTCCTCGGGAACTCGGATACAGGTCGGGATGAGGAGGAACGCAATGATGGGAAAAAGCACGAGCCTACGCTTGAACCGCGTGGCACCACGCGGATGCACGCGGACAAGGCGATACTTCCGCCATTTCCGAATGTAGGGCACTTGTTTGTGTTGTTCGTTGTTTCGCTGAGCCAATAAAATTACAATATTTTTAATAATTAAGCAAGGCCGGGATTCCCGGATTTGGCCTTAGGGAGTTTCCACTTGTGCGTCAATCCGGCGCTGGTAGCGTCGCTGCATGCGCCGCGGCTGCGTCAATGTGATCGTCGTACTGCTCCTCGTAATCCTCGTGGTTGCGTTGCTGTGGACGCGATTTGTGTGGCCAGAGGCGAAAAAACAAGGGACTTCGCAAACGATCTACGTGATCGAGGAGGCGCTCGAGGTCTTTCACGAGGACGAGGGCAAATACCCTTCGGGCGAGAACAGCGATCTCGTCCTCGCCTTGATCGATGCGGAAAACGCCGCTGAGACGCAGTACATTGACCCCAAGACGGTGGTCGTGGAAAACGGTGAGTTCGTCGATTTCTGGAAAACTCCGCTCAGGTTCGAGTTGACCGATCAGGGAAAGCCGAAAATCACCTCAGCCGGCGCGGATTTGGAATTCGATACTGCAGACGACGTGACCAGCGAACGTGTCCGGCGCAGTCTGAAGGAAGACTCCCCCACGACCTGAGATCACCGCCCCCTTGGCATCCAGTCGAATCCAGGATAAGAGTCGAGATGAAACCAACAGCGACCCGAGATGCTTGAATACCATCGCCTCCTCCGCCTCGTCATGGACGAGGGAAAGGACCGCGCCGATCGGACGGGGACCGGCACCCGATCCGTGTTCGGAGCACAGTCCCGCCACAGCTTGCGCGACTCCTTCCCCTGCCTGACGACAAAAAAGCTTCACCTCCGTTCGATCATCCACGAACTCCTGTGGTTCCTGCGCGGGGATACCAACATCGGCTATCTGCACGACAACGGAGTCACGATCTGGGACGAATGGGCGGACAACGATGGGAATCTGGGCCCCGTCTACGGCGCACAGTGGCGCGCGTGGTCGAATCCCGATGGGAAACCGATCGATCAAATCGCCCAGGTCATCGGGTCGATCCGCGAAAACCCGGACAGCCGCCGTCACATTGTGAGCGCTTGGAATGTGGCCGATGTATCGCGAATGGCGCTTCCACCGTGCCATCTTCTCTTCCAGTTCTACGTCGATTCGGATGACGGCGAACTCAGTTGCCAACTCTACCAGCGGAGTGCGGATCTCTTTCTTGGAGTTCCATTCAACATCGCCTCGTACTCCCTGCTGACAATGATGGTTGCCCAGGTTTGTGGTCTGAAGCCGGGGGATTTCGTTCACACCTTCGGAGACCTCCACATCTACCACAACCATTTCGAGCAGGTGGAGCTCCAACTGTCCCGCGATCCACGCCCACTTCCCGTGATGCGGCTGAACCCCGATGTCACAACCATCGAAGGCTTCACCTACGAGGACTTCACTCTCGAGAACTACGATCCGCACCCGAGAATCCCGGCTCCGGTCGCGGTATGAGCACTTGGAAGGCAATCGCTGCGATGGCCGCGAACCGGGTCATCGGCAAGGACGGCGCTCTGCCATGGAGCCTTCCCGAAGACCTCAAATGGTTTAAGCGCCTGACCATGTCGCACCCGATTGTCATGGGGCGCCTGACCTACGAAAGCATCGGACGACCGCTCCCCGGTCGGCGGAATATCGTCCTCAGCCGTTCGGGGTTCGATCCCAATCATGCGGACGTCGAAGTCATCGACTCGGAGGACGCCCTACGCGACATCGAGGACGACCTGTTCGTCATCGGTGGCGCCAGGATCTACGAAGCCCTGCTCCCGGCATGCGGCGAACTCTATCTATCCTACGTCTTCGAAGAATACGAAGGGGATGCCTACTTTCCTCCGTTCGAGGATCTGTTCCGGTTGGAAGAGGTGCTCCACCAGCAGGAAGAGTTCGAACTCCGGCGCTACCTGAGAGCGTGAACGACGCCTATTCCTCGACCCACTCCAGATTGCGTCGCCAGTAGAAGTAGCCGCCAGCGGCCAGCGCCAGCAGGACCAAGAGAATCCACACGAATCCGCCCCGCCGTTTCGCGATTGCCGTGGCGAAGTTGAACTCGTGCGAAGGCTCGGAGTAGATCTCGTCCCCATTCTTGGTCAGAACCCTCAGGACATAATTTGCGTTCGGCCTCAATCCATCGAGAACGGCGGTCACTCCCTTGCCATCGGCCTCGAATTCCACGCCCCGCAAAGGCACCCACTGACTCACCATGTCGCCGGTCGCGTGGTCGTGCTTCACCCACTTCGCTTCCATGACGTACTTGTAATTCTCGCCGCCCTCCGGATGCTTCCACCAGATATCGAGCCGATCCTTGTCCCGCTTCTTCAGATAGAACCCTTTGATGGTGGGAATATCAGCGGAGAACTCACGGTCCTGCGTATCGACTCCAACAGTACGATAGAACTCCTGCTCCACCCAGTCATCCGAAGTCGGGCTCAGCAGATTCGTCCGTCCATCCGGTCTTTTCGTATTGCGGGGATTTCTCTGATTGGTCTGGTGTGGGGAAACTTCCGGGAGCGTACTCGCACTGACTTCGACCACGCCTTTCATGGGAACCTCCACGCGACGAGGACCTCCAATGATCGCAAGCCGACCTTCGAACGTCCCCGACTTGCGTGTGTTCATCGCGATCGTGAACGCAACCTCTCCATCGGGCTCGATGGCGACGCTGTCCGATCCCTTGACCACACTGAAGGGCAGCTGTGCCTCGCAGTAGATAAACGCCTTTTCGCCACCGAGATTCTTCAGAACGATGCGCTTCTCGATCAGCCCGTCGCCTGGAGCTCCCTCGAAGACAAGGACCCCGGACTCTGGGTCGACGACCGTGACGACCGTCGGCAACTTCGCACCTCGGACCTCAACGCGTTCGGAATAGGCAGGTGACGCCACCGTGACCTCGCCCCGGTAGGCGGCAACATCGCTCGCCGGAACGAAAGCCTCAACGTCGACCGTTTTTCTTGCAGGAACTTTCACCGACGCCTGAAGCCAGAGACGCTGGTCACTGGTAATCGTGAGCTGTTGTGTCACGTCGGTCGCGTTGGCGAGCGAGATGGTCCCGACCCGACGCCCCTTCTCGTCATCCCACGCAAGATCGACCCGGCTGGGACTCGCGGTGAACGGCGAGTACGCTTCGCCGAAGATCTCGACGATCCCCTTGGAACTTTCGGGCTGGAGCACTAGCCTGTCTCTGGCGGGGCCTGGCTTGAGCGGTCGAAAGACAACTAGAATGATCGCGGTTTCATCGGACTTGATCACCAGTTTCCTCGCCGCCTCCGGGATGTGGAACGGTTCCGCCACCGAGATGGTGGCGTTGTAGGTGCCTTCCCCGATGTTCTTGACCATCAGTCGACCTTCCGACTCCCTGCCAAGCATCACTTTTCCCAGATTCAACGAACGCGGAGCCTCCAGCAACGGAACGGCTTCCACGATGGTGATCTTCACGGGAACGGAATCCGAGACTGTCAGATCCGGCACTTTCGCCGCATAACGGAACACGTCTTCCGTCACCTCCGGATCGAGTGAAGCCGTGTACTGAACCGTCGCCTCACGCGTCTTCTTCCGATCATAGGCGAGCTCCCCAAGCCTCCCGTGCTGAGGTTTGGTTCGAAGTATGAACTCGACCGGCTTCGAGGACGTGGTCGCCGCCGACAGCGTGATGGTCGTTGGAATGCCTCTCAGTGCACGAATCTCTAGCGGCTTCGCCTGTGGCCGCGCACCAGGAGCAGTGACATCGGCTGAAACCTGCTGACCTGCTGCAAAGACCAACGCCGGGAGAAGAGCGAAACGTAAAATCGCCGCTGGTCGGACCCTGCGCAGTCCACTATATTGAGGGGAGTCGTTCATTGAGAACTGGCTCAAGAGCGTAATGCCCCTATCCCAAAAGGTCAAAATGCGATTCCCCTCCGTCCGCCTGCTGCAGGCATTGGGAATCCTCATATTCGCACTCACGGCCAGCCCAATTCGAAGTCAGGAGGAACGCAAACCGTCGTTCGGCGAACAACTCCTGAAACCACTTGTGGACACCACCATTGATGACGCGTTGCTCAAGCAGGCGAAGGCCTCCGACACCGTCGTCACCGTCACCCTGAGTTCGCAGACACTCAGCGTGACCGTGGGCGGCAAGTCCGCGCTGAAGTGTTCGGCCAGTTCGGGGCGCAAAACGAACCCGACCCCGGTTGGGGACTACAAGATCAAATCGCGGATCGAGAAAGTGCCCACCAACGGATATGGGAACTTCGTCGACAGCAAGAACCGCCTCCTTGTCGCTGGCGTCTACCAGAGTCTCGATCCCGCGCCGACGGGCGCGAAGTTCGTCGCGGTCCCACAAAAGCACGTGCTGCAACTCGACTCCGAAAACATCACCATCCTGAGCGGCCACGTGCGCTCTTCCCCGGCCACCAATGGGAGCATCGTCGTGAGCGAGAAAACCGCGAAGATTCTCTACCAAAGGATTCCCGACGGTGCGGCGGTCAGGATCGTCAGATGAGCCCGAGCAGACGTCGCCGAATGAGATCGAGCGCCGTTTGCACCACACGTTCCTTGAAGGTCAGTCGATCCGTCTGGAATAGGAATTCCATGACCACGGTATCTCCCTGCTTCGAGGCAAGCCCCACGAACACCGTTCCGACGGGCTTTTCATCGGTTCCGCCGGTGGGACCCGCAATACCCGTGACAGCGATCGCGTGATCGGCTCCGGATTCGCGCAAGGCACCTTCGGCCATCTGCGTCGCGACCGGTTCGCTCACGGCCCCGTATTCATCGAGCGATTTCCCGGAAACTCCGAGCAGGGCTGCCTTAGCCGAGTTGGCATACGTCACATAGCCACGATGGATCACCTCCGACGAGCCAGAGACATTTGTGATGTGGTGGGCAATGAAACCACCGGTGCATGATTCCGCCGTGGCGAGCGTCTCGGATTTCGCCGACAGGAGCGCCACCACCACCTCTTCCATCGTCCGCCCGTCATCCGAAACGAGGTGTTTCGGATAGACCGCCCGGATAGCTTCGTCCGCCCGCTGAACGACGTCGGGCATTCCCACACATCGAACGATCACTCCGCAGTTCTTCAGGCAGTATCCGACTTCTAGATCGGCAATCGTTCCCAATGTCCGGTTGACGCGCGCCGCCAGTCTCGACTCTCCGATTCCGAAATACCAGTAGTTGCGCCACGCCGGTGCGGTCCCGGGAAGCAGTTCGTGGAGAAGATCGGAGACCTGTCCCTCGAACATCGGATTCAACTCCCGGGGCGGACCCGGCAGTAGAAAGATGTGAGGCGATCCGTCATTCAGACCAGCCGGGAAATACAGACCCGGCGCAGTTCCGTTGTCATTGACGAGCACGGCGGCACCGCGGGGCACCATCGCCTGGCGCAAATTGTTCGACTCCGGCTTCCTGCCGAAGCGGCTGAATCGCTCCTCGATCGCGGCAACGATCGAGCTATCGATGTCCATTCCCAATCCCAGCAGCGACGCGGTGACCTCGCGTGTCACATCGTCCTCGGTCGGCCCCAGACCTCCGGTGACGAGGACGATATCTGCGCGCCCGAAAGCGTCCTCGAGCGCGCTCCGGATGGGATCGCCATCAGGGATGCAGACCTGGCGGTCAACCCGGAGTCCGAACTCGAACAGGCGCTCGCCGAAGTAGGCCGCATGGGTGTTCAACACTTGGCCGAGAAGCAGTTCCGTGCCCGTGTTGATGACCTCCACCCTCAGCCCCGACTCTCCGCTCATGACCGGATCGGACTCGCGGCATCGAAGGGAATACGAGGCGCATCGGACCAGAGATCCTCAAGTGCGTAGTGCCCGCGCTTGTCCTTGTGGAAGATGTGGACGATCACATCGGTAAAGTCCATCACGAGCCACTGACTTTCAGCACTGCCGTCCGACGAATGCGCTTTCATTCCATGCTCCTCCGCCATCTTCTCCGCGATCTCCCGGCGGATCGCCTTCAGATGCGGCGTCGACGTCCCCGTGCAGATGACGAAGAAATCAGTGAGTGTCGAAATCCCGCGAAGATCGAGGATGGCGATGTCTTCCGCCTGCTTGTCGTCGGCATAGCGCGACACCTCGAGTGCCGTGTCCTTGCCTTCAATTTCGTGTTCCTTCAAATCGTGATCTTCGGATGAGGGGATCTTTCTAGGCGGGTACCATCTCACCAAAACTCCGTCCCGCAAGTCCGTCCGTCATTTGTAGAGCAGATAAGGTTTTCGCTTCTTCCGAAATGCCTGAACACTCTGCTCCCACGACCGCGCGATCTTGTCAACGGACTCGCCTGACTCGAGGCGGGCACGCAGGTTCGCACTGCCATAGATCTTGTTGAACAGATTGAGGGAGCCTGCAAACAGACTCCCCTTCGAAGCACGGTCCAACTCGGCAATCATGGCAATATCCATCTTCGAGAGATTCTCGGGCGTTCCCGGATCCAGTTCCACGCGCACACCGGCAAAGCCCGGCTTTTTCCTGCTCTTGTAAGGTGAGAATTTCACGCCGCGCCAGCCATACCCATTCAACTTCGCTGCGAGCGTTTTCCCATCGGCGCCTTTGGCTGCGATGTATTGGAAGGGGATCGATGTTCCCGTCCCCGCGTCCGTCGTCGGCAAATGCTGCAGAATTCCGGTCGCGATGTAATAGGCACAGGACTCGTCGCGCGGGATGTTTGGCGATGTGCCAACCCACCTCAGACCGGTATCCCGCCACAACATGGAGCGTTTCCACCCGCGCATTCCCACGACGGTCAATTTCGGCCGTGCCTTCATCCATCGCTCACCGGTGATCATTCTTGCCAACTCCCCCGCGGT
>CAJIAN010000137.1_pt1 | contig 28478 bp, 13 predicted proteins | sample 9199061 | NCBI WGS metagenome assembly CAJIAN01 (sample SAMEA7708264, study PRJEB35096) | sediment metagenome | biome: marine neritic benthic zone biome [ENVO:01000025]; feature: sediment [ENVO:00002007]; material: shallow marine sediment [ENVO:03000034] sea grass bed [ENVO_01000059] ...
GCGAGGACAAGATGCCGCGCGTGTCGCTGAACAGGTTGACGCCGCTGTGCGAATTGACCGCGCCCCAGTAGTCGGGGAAAAAGCGGGCGGAGTTGCCGGCGACAATCGATTGGTTGACGATGGCCGTGCCGTTGAAATTGACCACGCCGCCGCCTCTCTGAGCGGCCGAGTTCTCCGAAATGGTGGTGCTGGTCAGTGTCAGGCTAGCGCCTGTCCAGTTGTAGATTGCCCCACCATCAAACGAAACCGCATTGCCGGCGATAGTAGAATTGGAAATTATGGTGTTGGACGTATTGGGACCGGAAGTGTCATCGGCAAACAAGCCGCCGCCGGAGGCTGCCGTGTTATCGGAGATCGTGGAGCCGCTGATATTGACCGCCCCGCGGAAGTTCCGCAGTCCGCCTCCGAATCCCGGCGTCGAGTTGCCGGCGATGGTGGAGTTGTTGATCTCGATGGTTCCAAGATCATTCAGAATTCCCCCGCCGCTGTCGGTCCCGGTGTTGTCCGTAATGCGAACCCGGTTCAGGGTCACGGTTCCGAACTGGTTGTAGATCCCGCCACCGGCGAAACCCGTGTTTCCCGTAATCTCGGAATCGTTGACCGTCAGATTCCCGCGGGTCCAGACGCCACCGCTGAACGTTGTCGCACTGCCGTCGACGATCTTCAAGTTGTCCAACTCGACGACAGTTCCCGTGTCCAAGGCCATTACCCGCACGCTGTCCCCACCGCTCACCGTGACACCGGGGGCGATATCCGAGGCGTCGATGCTGAGGGCCTTGCCAGGCGAAAGAAAGAGCTGCGAGTTCAGCGCGATCACCGCGCTCGGACTCCCATCGAACACCCCACCGTCGAAGCGGATGATGTTGCCCGTGCTCGGCGCGAGGAAGGCGTCACGCAGAGTTCCAGCACCAGCATCGGCGATGCTGTTGACAACGGTCTCGCCGACCTCGAAGGCACCGATGTCGATCCCGCCCGAGCCGTCGCCATCGCCGTCGATGCCTCGCGGAAAGCCGCGCTGGTCGGTGGTCGGCGGAGCGGCGAAGGCGATCGCCGCGTCAATCGCCGGGCTGCCGAGGAGCAGCGGGATCGTCTGGGTCGGACCTCCGTGGTCGCCGAGGGAAGCCAGTCTCGGATCGAGCGGATTGGCGGAATCTCCCGCAAGGGGACCGACGGGAAACTCCGTCGCGACGCTGCTGTTGTCACCGATGAGGTTCGCGCCAAGAGGTGTCACGGTGCCGCTGTTCTTGGACAGGTCGGTGGACACAGGTGCAACATTGCGGGCGATGATGCTGTTGCGGATCCACAACAAGCCGTCGAAAAAGTCGATGCCTCCTCCCGCAGTGGCGCTCTGATTGTCGGCAACCGTCGAGTGAACCAGCGTCAGCGAGTTGTTCCCTAGCGCCGCACTGATTCCGCCTCCTCCAGCCGCCGCCTGGTTGTTGGCCACCGTGCTTTGGGTCAGGCACAACGTGCCGACGCTCCAGATTCCGCCGCCCACTCCAGTTGAATTGTTCCCGGACACCGTTGTATGGCTCAAGGTGAGCTCGCCCTCGTTGCCGATGCCACCCCCGAATCCACCGAGGCCGCCGGTAATCGACAGCCCGTGGATGGCCAACGTGGCACCCGACTGCACGTAGAACGCCCGCCTCCCACCACCACCATCGACCGTAATCCCAGAGCCGAGGTCGGAGGCGTCGATGAACACCGTGCGTCCCGAGAGGATCGACAGTTCGGTGCTGGTCAGGGTAATCGAGCCGCCGTCGAGCCCCGCATCAAACAAGAGGCGATGCCCGGAAGTCGTCGCATCCGCGATCCCCTGCCGCAGCGAGCCAGCACTGCCATCGTTCGCGTTCATCACCGTGATCGTCGGCCCCGCTTCCACCGCACCGATGTCGACGACACCTGCCACCACCCGTGCAAACCCGCGTTGGTCGGAAGTGAGGGCGGACGAGCTGGCCCCTCCGACTGGATCGATAGCAAGCGAGTCGACAAGCGGGTGCATCGTCTGCGTGGGCCCGCCGTGGTAGCCGAGCGGCGACAGCAGTGGGTCGGTGATGCCGGTGGTATCAACCGGTTGATTGAAATCGGCAATGGCGTCACCCGTGCCGATCAGGTTGGAGCCGAGGCTGGTGAAGCTGTTGTTCGTGATCTGACTCACAAGGTCAACGTCGCCGCTGCTGTTGCCGGAGATGATGCTGCCGAGCACCTCGGTCTCGGTGGCGTTGTCGCCGTAACTGGCGACTCCGCTGCCCTCGCCCTCCGGCGCACTGTTGCCAGTGATGGTGCATTGGGTGAGCGCGGTTTTGCCATCGTGATTGCGGATGGCCCCGCCACTCGTTGTCGCGTGATTGTCAGTCAGCGTACAGTTGATGAGTGTGGTCGTTCGTGTGCTGAGGTTGGTGTTGCTATAGATGCCCCCTCCTTCATCGGCCGTATTGCCGCTGATGGTGGAATTGCGGACGGTGACGTTGCTCTCGGAAATGATAATGCCGCCACCGTCCCCGATGGTCTGGCTGCCATCAGTGATCGTCAGCGTATCCAGCGTCACTTCGGCGCCGCCCGAAACCCCAAACACCCGCGATGCGTTGTTCCCCGAAATAGTGATGCCCCGGTCCAAAGCCGACGCATCGATGATCATGTTCTTGCTGATGAGGAGCTGTCCATTGCTCAGGACGATCCGCTTGCCGCTGAGACTGGCGTCGAAGGTGATCGGCTCCGGCGGCGTCGTGCTGACCACCGCGGTGATGGCATCGCGCAGCGAAACGCCGCCAGTGGTGAGACCATCGTTCTCGTCGACCTCCGTGGTCACGATGATCCCGCTGCGGGTGGTGAAACTCGCGACCGTACCCTGCACTGTTTGCCCGCTGACTGTGGTATCCACCCGCCAGAAGTAGGTCGTCCCCGCCAACAGCGGCGCGCCTGGAATGAAGGGTGAACTCTGCGCTCCTTGGGAGACGAGGCTTCCGGCATTGGTGCCGAAAAACAGTTCGAAAGTTGCACCCGCCGGACCGGACCAACTGAGCGAAGGTAGCAGGGTCAGATCCCCCGCCATGTGGGCAGGACCAATGCCGGCGGCCAGGGCCTCCACCGCGCCGATATCGCTGGCAGTCCCGATGGGACGCGCGAACCCCCGCTGGTCAGTGGCAACGGCCGATGCAGCCGCATTATCGATCACGGGGCTGCCTGCCAGCGGTCGCATCGTCTGGGTTGGCCCGCCGTAGTCCGCGAAGGTGTCAAGCAGCGGGTCGAAGGGAGACCCGGAAGAACCGACGAAGTCCCCGTTTCCATTAGGCGAGCCTACGGGAAGTTCAACGGTGACGGAATTGTTGATGCCAATTACATTGGCACCCGCACGCGTGAGCGTGCCGCCGGATTTTCCAATATCGTGCTCGGCGCCACCGAGGGTGGTGTTGCCAGCGATGATCGAGTTCGTGATCGTGACGTTGGCGTTGAAAGCTCGCACGCCACCTCCGTTCGCACCATTAGCCGTGTTCCCAACCACGCTACAGTGATTGAGATCCAGCGTGCTTCCCGTGAAGGTGTAGAGACCGCCTCCAATGGAATTGCTGTTGTTGTTGACAACCGTGCAATTCGTAGCCATCAGCGTTCCACTCGAATAAACGCCGCCGCCGTTGGCAGCGCCGGAATCGTTCCCCGACACCGTCGATGAGACCAGAGTGAGCGATCCTGCGTTCAGGATGCCACCACCTTGGGAGCCGGCGGAATTGCCGCCCGTGATGGTGAGATGAGACATCGTCACGGTGTTTCCGCTCGCAACGTTGAACACCCGCGAAGTATTGTTGCCGGAGATCGTGATTCCATCCGCGAGCCCCGAGCCATCGATGGTGACATCGTTACCGATCGACAACTCTCCGCTGGTCAGCGTGATGGTACTGCCATTGACAGCTTGGTCGAAGAGGACCGCGGTTCCCGGAATGGATTCCGGGACCGTGGCCAAGGCGATGGCCTCCCGCAACGTTCCGGCGCCGGAGTCATTGGTGTTGATGACAACGAAGTCGATATTCGACTCCACCGCACCGATGTCGGGTGCTCCGCCTCCGAAGGGGCGTGCGCTGCCGCGCTGGTCGCTGGCGGGACCACCGGCGGCCGCCGCATCGATCGCCGGCGAACCACGCCGCGGAGGCTTCGTCTGCGTCAGGCCACCGAAGTCGCCGAGCACGGCGAGATTCGGCGCGCCGACGAGGACGTTTGGGCCGGCGAAGAGACCCGAACCGCTGAGATCCCCAATCAGGTTGACTCCAGTCGCTATCGGATTGGGCCCAAGATCAGGTATGCTCGGCGCCGAATTGCCCGCGATGATCGAATTGGTGATGGTATCATTCCCGTCCAATCGCATACCACCAAGGTTAAGGGTTGCCGAATTGTTAGTGACGGTTGAATGAACGAGCACTGAGGAACTGGTACCATTGTCCCACAGCGCGCCGCCTTGATTCGCGGAGTTGCCGACCAGGGTACAATTGGTCGCGGTGAGACTGGCCCCAGCATCCACGAAGATCCCACCACCGAAGCTCCCTGCTGCACTGCTCGCGGACACGGTCGAATCCACGAGATCCAACGTGCCAAACAGCCGTATGCCACCGCCGAAGTCACCGTTGGAATTTCCGCCGGTGATGGTCAGGGAGTCGATGGTCACGTTGGTGTTCGCCGTGATCACAAAAACCCGCGAGGCATTGTTTCCCGAGACCGTAAGCCCGGCGCTCAGTCCGGAACCATCGATGCTGAGGTCGCCATCCGCGCCAGCATCGTCAATGGTGATCTGCGAGCCCAAGATGATCGTTCCGCCAGCGACGCCGCCGCTAAAGGTGATCTCCGCCCCGGGGACCAATCCGGGAACCGTCGCGAGCGCGATGGCGTCCCGCAACGAACCCGCGCCACTGTCGTCGGTGTTGCTCACCACAAGGTCGAGGTAGGATTCCACCGCACCGATGTCGGGGGTTCCGCCAAACGAACGGTTCGCTCCCCGCTGGTCGGTGCCCAGCCCGGTGGCACCGGAGGCATCGATCGCCGGCGAGCCACGCAGCGGCGCCATCGTCCGCGTCCGGCCGCCGTGGTCGCCGAGCGCGGCGAGCGCGGCATTGGCCGCGCTGGCGGAGGTGCCCACGAGGTCGCCGTTGGCGCTGGGGCTGCCTGCGGGGAAATCACCAGTGACGCCCTCGTTGTTGCCGATGAGATTGACGCCCGTTGTCGTAAACGTGTTGACGTTGGCAGGTGAAATATCCGGATGTACGGACGTCGCGGTGTTGCCGGCAATGATCGTGTTCGTCAGATTGACGACTCCGTCTTGGGTCCGGAGCCCGCCACCCGCTAATCCTGTGTTATTCGAGACGGTGGAGCTTGTGACGTTCACGGTGGCGAAACTGAAGATGCCGCCGCCGACACCGGAAGAGACGTTCCCTGACACGGTCGAGTTCGTAAGGTTGAGCGTTCTAGCGGGGTTGTTCACGATGCCGCCGCCGATATCAGTGGCGGTGTTGCCGTGAACAGTCGACCGGATTAGCGAAGCAGTTCCATAGTTCGAAAGCCCACCACCCCGGGAACTGGTGAAGCATCTGCTAATGGAGCTGTCCTCCAGCGTGAGCGTTCCAGAGTTGATGACTCCACCGCCCTCAGAACCGTTGCCATCGCCGCCAGTAATAGAGAGCGAATTCAAGGTCACGACCGTGCTCGAACTGACCTCGATGGCACGGTGCGGCGTGCCTCCGCCGCTAGCGTCGAGGATGATGCCGTCCGCAAGAGTGGACGCGTCGATCGTGACGTCCTTGAAGAGCAACAGCTGACTGCTCAGCGTGATCGTGCTGCCGTTGAGGGACGGGTTGAACTCGATCTTCCCACCGGGGGCGACGTCGATGATCGCCTGACGCAGTGAGCCGGCACCGCTGTCGCCGGTGTTCGTCACCGTGACGACACTGTCAAACTCCAGTGCCCAGGAACCGATCGAGCCGGACTGCCCGCCGGCGTCATCGATCACGTAGAGCCTCCACGTGCCGTTGACCACGCCGGACGCGAGGGCGAGCAAGGTCGTGACGGAACTGGAACCGGTCGGTGGCAGCGCCTCTACCGCGTCATAATTGGCTGGACGGTAGGACCCCGAGGTAATCCCGCTCCCATCGGGAATGACGTTGGTTGCGTCATCGTCGAAGACGAGGTTCTCGCTGCTGAAGCTTCCTGAAGAGCCGGCGTCGGACATCAGCACGATCACTTTCCCGTCGGGAGACACGAGGTGCATGTCGATGTCATCAGGGAAATCATGACCGAAGTTGTTGAGCTTCACCCGAAGTGCGGTCACCGTTCCGGAAATGCCACTCACCGAGATGTTCGACGGATAGGGTGACGCATTGCTAGCGTCGATAATGGTGATGGCCCCACCGGTGAATTCCGTCGCCGCACCGGCGCGGTGGAGACTACAGCCGAAGAGGGCCAGTGAGGCAACGAGAGTCGGCAGCCCCCACCATCGGGCTTTCCGGATCGACCATCGTGCCGGCGAGGCGATCGCGTCTGGGTGAGGATGTCGAGATTGCGTGGCGGTGATCATCGAGGATCTGGATTCGGACGAACTGAGGATGGATCGCAAGGAGCGCTACGCTGAGGTGAAATGACGGGTCCGGTCGATCCTGCCACCGACATCGACGAACCTACTGGGAACGATCCTAGGCTAGAGAGCGTAGCTCCCGCATCGGGGCGCCACCCTGATTCTCAGCATGGGGGAATCCCCCACGCGAAATGGGGAAACGTGGGGGAGAATTGATCTACCCGTGCACTGATTGTACGGAACACTCCGTGTCTGTGGAGCGCTCTGCGATCCGCGCGCCTCGCCACGGTGGATCGTGCTCTCCAACCGCGATGCCTGTCCCATCGGCGCAAGCCGCACCTCCCCAGCGGCGAAGGAGCAAGGCGCTGTGCGCATGGTGAATGACATCGCGCGCGGAACTCGCGATCCCCCTAACGGAAGCGGATTGCGACTGACTCAAGTCCCGCCACTAACTCGCCTCGCCCGTATTGACCCAGTGGACGGCACTCTGAACGAGGGCCGCGCCGGAGGCGAGGGTCAGCTTCGCTTTGAGGTGTTCGCGGTGGGATTCGATCGTCTTGACACTCAGTTTGAGGCGCTCCGCGATCTGGCGGGTGCCCTCGCCCCGGCCGATCAACCGATACACTTCGAGTTCGCGGTCGGTGAGCACGTCAAGGGGCGAGCCGTCTTCCACGGTGTGGCCAATGAGGTATTTTTCGGCGAAGAGTCTCTCCATCTTCGAGCTCATGTGCATCTTGCCGTCGAGGAGACTGCCGATCGCGATGAGCACCGTATCGTCCAGTTCCTGCTTGGTGACATAGCCACGCGCACCTGCCTTGAAGGATCGTTCGGCGTAGACCGACTCGTTGTGCATGGATAGCACGAGTGTCAGGATCCCCGGGTGGTTCGTTTTGATCTTCTTGATCAGGTCGAGGCCGTCGCTCTCTCTCAGTCCGAGGTCGACAATTGCGAGATCGGGTTCGGTCTCGTCAATGGCCCGGAGGGCTTCCTCACACGAGGAGGCTTCCCCGCAGACCGAGAGGTTCGGCTCACTCTCGATCAGGGCGGTCAGGCCCCGGCGAAGAATGGGGTGATCGTCAACAATGAGGATGGCCGTTTTTCCTTGAGCTTTCATCGTCCGCATTCTTCGTGCGCTGGCGTCATTCGTGCTGCTGGCCGTGCGGCAGGGGAAACACGCAGGCAATCGTCGTCCCTCCAAGGGGACGCCGCCTTAGTTGCAGGGCACCTCCGATGAAGCGGGCACGATAGCCCATGGTACTTATGCCGTTACCATTTCCGGTGACCGCATCCTCGGAAACTCCCTTCCCATCGTCCCGAATCTTCAAGAGACCTTTCCCAGCCCGAAAACCGAGGCTGAGCTCGATGTGACTTCCGCCTCCGTGGGTGATGGCATTGTTCACAGCTTCCTGGGCGATGCGAAAGAGATGCACCCCGATATCGGAGCCGAGATGGGGAACAGGGACATGACACCGGAATCGGCAGGAGACATGAAAGAGGGCCTCCACGTTCGCGGCGAAGGTCTCGAGCACACCGTCAATCCCGATTTGCTCGAGGTTTACCGGATTGAGACCGCGGGCCATGTCGCGAGCGTGGCCGATGGTGTCATTTAGCAATCGGGTGATTTCGCGAGCGTCATCAGACTCGGGAAGGGAGCACGCCGCGAGCTTCCTCGCGAGAGTGGTACTGAGCGCTGCGATGCCGGCGAGGTTCTGGCACAATCCGTCATGCAGTTCCCTCCCCAGACGTTCCTGTTCCCGCTCACTGGTCTGGAGGATCTCCTCTTCCAGTCCTTTCCTCGTGGTGATATCGCGAGCAATCGCGTAAACCTGCTCGCGGCCGCGCAGACTGCTCGCACTCCATTGAAGCCACCGGTAGGAATCATCCTGACAGCGGTAGCGGTTCTCGAAACCAATCGTCCTCGCACCTGTCGTGAGCTTTTCCATTTCCGCACGCGTGGCAGCTCTATCAGTCGGATGGACAAACTCGAGGAACGGCCTCGATTGCAATTCCTCGAGCGGCCATCCGAGCGTGCTCGTCCACGCCGGGTTCAAGCGCTTGAAGTAACCGTCGAACCCGGCGACGCAAAGCATGCCCCGGGTATTGGTGAAGAAACCACGCAGTTCCTCATCGGCAGGAATTGATGAAACACGAAAGGGCGCGCCGCTCGCCGCGCGACCGGGATGGCCGAGGATTTCTTTCATTCTGAGAGGGTGAGGATGCCGATACGGGAGCGGTCCGGTCCGGTCACCTCAAAGAGCGGGATCGAGTGGCTGTCACGGAAGTGCTGATGTCGTGTGTTTCTGTTGAGAAGGGGATGTGTGAGGAAATGAGTGCATGGGAAGGGTGATATGGGATAGCGCCAGAATATCCGATGCCCCAACCGGTTTTGATATCAACGCGTTGCCACTAACTGGGAAGTTTGCGGCCCAGGCGGACATCTATGGATCTTGTCGTTTTTATTGCCATTTTTCTGGGAAGCCGATTCCCGCCCTATTGAAAATGGATGCCCTCGACCATACAAGAACGAAAACTCACCCTACGGCCTCGCAGTGTCCCCTAAAAGTCAGCCGAGGCTTGGGGCCCTAACGATGAGCGGCCTGCTCGACTGCGGAAGGGGCCGAATTCGGCCTATTCTAGATTGATGTTCGTCCATCCTTTTCATCTGGTGCTCTCAGCGTTGGCCCCACAGGGGCAACCCGGAGCAGTCGCACATCGACGATCTGCGAGAGGAGAACCGAGTCCTCCAGGGTCGGCTAGGCACCAAGCGGCTCCGCTTCACGGACGGCGAACGTCGGAGCAAGGCTGCGCAAGCGCCGGATGGCTGCCCGACTCTCCCACGTCGCGTTGCCGTCTTCAAACCCTCAACTTGGGAGATCCACGACGACGGGTGGGGGAGATCTCGTTGCAGGGTGTGGGGGGGGGGGTGCGAATAGAGGGTTTGTTAGGGACGGGCGAGATTGCCGAGGTCGATATCGTGAACCCGGGATCGTCCGCGGCTAATTACTATCCCGTTGTTCAGAACCTCAGCTTGGAGCTTCTCCTCCCCAACCTCAGTTCCTCGCCATCTCCATCTCGCCAACCCGATGTTGTCCGAATCACCGATTCACGGTAAAATCTAATCACTGGACACCACGGGATTCAATCCCGCTCCTGCGCTATTTGTGCTATTGACCCATTGCCCACCAACGTACCCAGAGATCGACCAAGCCGAGCATCACACCTCCACCGACCACCCATCCGATGGGCGAGCGATTCAGCGGACGGAACACGCCTTCTGAGAGATCTTCTATTTGCTGCTTCTGGGCCTTGACGACCGGCTTCTGGTCTTCGGTGGTCTGTTCACACCCAAGCGTCCATTGCAACTCAGAGAGGGCCTGCTCGCGTTCCTTCCCGAAGTGCCAACGCAAGGCGAAGGCAGAGAGCACAAAGACCATCGTCGAGATCGAAGTCACGACGAGCAAACCCAGCGGCATGGCCGCCGGCGAGATCAAGGGGTGGTAGGCAATCACGAGCATGAACTGCAAGGCGACCATGACGAGGGCGAGTCGGCTTGACGCGGAGGTCAGCTTGCCGACGGCCCAGAGGCGTTCGCTCTCGAGCTTCCCTTCCGTTCCCTGCACCAATCGTCCACTTTCAATCTCCAACGCATCGGTATCGTTGAATACCTCACGACACCGAAGATGCAGATAGAGAAAGGCGGAGAGCAGGAGTCCAACGGCACCAAAGCTATAGGCGATGACCACGCTGTCTCCTATCCTCCAAGCGAGATGGCGGCTAGTCGAAACCGGATGCCATCCGATCATCGATTCCCTGAAGATCAAATGAGCGACAATCCCGAACGCGAGGAGAGCGAAGACACAGATCTGGCATGTTCGGGTGGCTGGCCCCATTCGGGAATCTGCCACTTTGCACGTCACCTCGAAGCCCGACCCTTCCGGTTCACCCTCCGTTCGCTTGCCATCGTCAGGAGCTTGTTCGCTGTTTCGCCCGCGGAGCAACTTGGGGCCAATTCCGAACACAACGGCGAGCAAGAGAAGTAGAAAAACTCCCGTCAGAAGGAAGTCTCGGATACTGGGATCACCGTGAGAACCGAAATCGCCCACGAGGGCGGTGCCCACGATGAGAAACAGGATCGCGATGACGCCAATCCTAGCGATGTCCGTTTCATTGAATGGAGCCTTGCGGAGAGCGATCGCCGCACCCGCTTTGCTAATCTTTTCGAGTTTCCCGAGAAACCTGTGCATGAGGAACGCGAAGGAAATCACAGCGGCTATTCCAGTGATAACCAGAAGGAGGTTTCTCGGATGCGTGTTTATCCCGCTGAAGAACGGCGCATCTCCCGCACAGGAAGCAATCGAATAGACGAGCAGAAGGCAGATTCCGAGGACGAGAAGAGCGCCAATGCCACAGCGAACACACCCCCACCTCATCTCTTCTCGAAACAAGGGAGAATCGTTTGCGATATTCCGGTGTTGATAGGCCCAAACAAAAAGCGCGAGCACCACCGAGAACCCAAGAACGAGCAACAAGTGCCATGCGCCGCTTCTCGTGGATTTCGCGGGATGCAGGAGCGCTTCGACACGATCCTCCGCTGAAGATTCCTCTCCGCTTGGGTCCTCCGTTGGGGATTCTTCCCCTGCCGTATCCTTTTTTGGAGGATCTTCCATGATTGAGTCCGCCGGTTCGAGCGAATAGAAACCGTCCTTTCCGACGATATGGAGCACCGGGTTGACGACCCCTGCATCCCCATCGATCCGCCACCAGTGCTTTAGTAACTGGGACCACTTGGGATTGAGCTGCGGATCTGACATATTCGTGTCAATCCGAGCGATGGCGAGTGAAACTGCAAGGAACGTTGCCGTCTGATAGCTGTCGCGAAAAGGGGGAGTCGATTTCTGCAGCTGATTGCCAAGGGCCAAGTCGTAGTGGGAAGCCACCAACAGATTGCGGGTGTGCCCTCTCTCGTCTGAGTGGGTGTATATCGCATCGAGGTCGGTCGTAAAGAACACGCTGTTCGGAAAGTGTGGCTTGAGCGCCCGTAGCACCAGAAGCTTGTCGTAAACGTCCGAGCCAATCACGCCAATCGCCGAGACGTCGCCACCCTCCTCGATGTTCCTGATGCGCTCGCGCAAGCGCTTGAGATAGTCGTACTGAGTCCTTCCTTCGGGCGGTCGTTCGACGATACCATGGCCATCGCGGGCTCCGTTCATACTGGCTTGGTTGGACGACTTGCCAAGTTCGGCATCGTCTCCCGGCAGCTTCCCGTCGATCCCTCGAAGAATCCAAAATTTATGGAATGTGGACTTATCGGATTCCGCCCACTTCCTTATTTCCTCCCTGGCAGACGCCCCGATGTGGCCAAGTCCTCGGAGAATCCCGTCCGGTTGATCCTGCTCGATGTCATGATGCCCGAAAATGGCGTGGTTAGCATCCTCCTTCGTCAGGAACTTGCACGTGATCGCGCTGGATTCCAGCTCTCTGAAAGCTTTGCCTGCCTCATCTCGAAGATCCAAGCGCACATTCCCCATTTGTAGAACAGGACCATGGCACTTGATGCATCGATTTTCATAGAACCGTTGCTTATTCGCGTTGAATCCCGATAGGGCGTTCTCGAACGTCAGTGGAATCGCCCTGCCATACTCGGTATCGTGCTCGGTGATAAGAACGATCTTTCCAGGCAGTGCGCCGCGACGCTCAAGTTCGACGCGCAACGCCTCTGCGAGCTGCCTGTCCGTTCCAATCACACGGTGAAGCGCTATGAATTCGTTCTTGGGGAAATCGATGCTTTCCTTCGTCGCGCGCGGCGAATACAGGTGGATCTTGCTTCCGCGGAGGTTCCTCGCGTCCATTAGGGGGACGTACCCGGGAATGCGCGAAATCATGGGGCGGCGCGCCCCGCCGCCCAAGCCAAAAGGCTTGAGGAACGAGCCGAGCCCGCCGGCTGACCTAGCCGATGCGCCATAGGATCCGATATGCCAATGATCCGATGCGGAATGGAATTTGGTATTGCGCCCTAACCTTCTAATTACCGCGTTTGCATCCGCAAGAATGGCCTCCGCATCCGCCGCGATGCCACTACCAGCCCCTCCCCACGGGTCACCGCCTACATACTTCTTGATACGGATCGCCGACGTCCTAATCATGGAGTCGACTGTTTCGATCTCGATCTTGCGTGATTCAAGGTCAATGCCTATTGCAAGTGCTTCGATCTCATCGATTCTTTCCTTCAGCCATCTATCAAGTTTCTCATCCCCAGGCGGCTCGCGCTCGTTTTCCATGGCAGGGACATCGTGAGCCAACCCATCGATGACCATGGAGAGGCGCTGGATGACGCTCATATAACGCCCTCCCTCCTTTCCTGCATAGAGTTGTTCGACTCTTTCTGCGGACTTCCAGATGCCCTCCGACAATTCCTCGCTCACGAGATTAGGTCGGACGCGTTGCTCGTCGATCAACGCTCCAAGCTCGCGGGCACGCACCGTAAACAGACGGGGTGGCATACCGCCCGAAATCGACTCAAGCAATTGGTTGATTTCGGCGACGTCGAGTCGGCTCTCCCTAACCATGTAATGAACTTCCGCCGCCTCCAACTTGATCAGATGATCGATCTCAGGGTCTTGGATCTGATCCACGAGCTCCGGCATTTTCCTCACCAATGCGGAGAATCTGCTCCCATCAGCCGGATCGGCGCTCTTGGACGCTCTGCAGACCTTCCTGATTGTGTCGGCCGCCTTTCTGATATCCAGATAGAAACTCATCGTCGCCCCAGCAGCGATGCGCGCAAGGACATGTTCGATGCGTCGCGATGAGTCAGAGTCGGAATTTCCAATGCTTTCTAGCTTACGCTCAATAGATCGGTAGGCATTTCGAATCGCTATCCGGTCGGCATACCACTTCATCATGGTGGCATGTTCCCTAATCTCGTCCTGGTCATCGCTATCCCTGCGGCGCTCTCGCTGTAACTTGAGATGAATCCTCCCTATCTTGTCCGCAAGATGGATGATCTCGCTGCAAAACTCATCATGCAGGTTGAGATCCGAACCTCTCTCGTCAGACAGCTTCTTGAGAGCACTCGCCGACTGAGTAATCTTGTCCGCGACCATCGATATCGTATCCGTATCCAGCTGGTCGGTATCGGTATCGACGTTCGTTGAGACGCGCCCAGGATGTCCTAACCCGTGCTTCGAGAGAATCTTTTCGATCGTCTCCGCATTCTCGAAAATGTCATCGGCCTTCGACGTTAGTGGATCAGGGCGGGCGGAACCAGTTGGCGAGGGGTGCAGCAATGCGCGGTGAAAGATGTTCCTCTGGAATGCTCCATTGATATGCGCGATCTCAAGCGCCATGTGTTCGAGTGTTCCAGAAGTCGCCGGTCCGATCATCGAAACGTCAAGGTTTTCCGGTTTCTGGACGGTGCCGAACAACCTGTTCAGGATGCGGTGTGTGGCCAGCAACGGGCGAAGCCCGAGTTCCTCTTCGTTGATCCATAGGACAAGCACTTGGGGCTTCCGTCCCTTGCCGCGATAGAGCTTGACCGGCACGACGACATCGCGCTCTTGCCAGCCACGTAGCACGCGGATGCTGATTCTCGTTTGCACATAGCTCATGCGACGAGAATACTTCAGGTGATATCCCGATTCGGCGAGGGCAGCAGTCACTGCGTACCGTATCCTCATCCGCTGTTCCTTATCTTCCGCGTATGGCCCACCAGAGACAAATACAGGAAGGCATACCGTATGCAGACCATCGACGAGGCTTCGGAAATGCTCCTGAACCAATGGGTCCGATGCGCCACCGACATCGGCTGCCTTTCCCAATGCCTTCGAGACTGCAGATTCCAGATCCTTATCTTGGAACGTGAGGGGTTTCGAACCGGACAGGTCGGATCCCCTGCGTTTCGAATCCGCATATGCTGTGGACAGGGGATCCTGCCAGATGCGCGAATGGGCGGTGTTGCTGCCCGGGTTCGGCACGGGGTCTGGAACATCATATCGACCGGGCACCGAGGGACGGGAGGAGACAAGTTCGCGTTGGGCCACCCAGTATCCGTATATCGAGGTGAAAAGGATGATGACGAGGGGCCCTGCAAAGCTGGAATGCTTTGGCTCGTTCATAGTTCTTCATGTTCGGAGCGATGCGTGCTAGCGCTCTCTGATCCCAGCATATCGAGAGTACATCGATGTGGCTGAGAATAGGCGTTGGAGTAGAATCTGGTATCAAAATATACCGATCACCTACTTACACTCATAATGGTAATCGTTATCTATCGGCGACATCCCTTATCCACCAACGACATCTAGCAAAGGTTGCCTCCAAGCCACTAAAGTAGACCTCGGCACCCGGTAGCCGATTTCGGCATGGCTGGCGCCGCCAATTCGATTCGGTGTCCGCTCGGACGCTATTGGCGAGTTCGAGCATGTGCGTGAACTCAACCGAGATCACCACGACCGATTCGACCGGTTCCTCCGCCGACTGCCACCCTCCGTATCTTCGGGAGTTCGCCGCATTCCTTCTCGGCATCATTCTCGAACGCATGAACGAACGCGACGACTATTGTTCTTCGTTCGCGACCTCTGCGAGCGAATCGCGTCACTGAGGAAACAGCTTCGTGAAGATCGGGCAAAATGGGACGGAAGGGCGGCAGTATCTCAAGAGCTATGTGAAACACAGCAACGGCTACCTGATGGAGGAACTGAAGATCGCCGAGGAAGCAATCGCTGCCAGCGCCGCGACAGGGGCGACCATTGCAACCGCAACAAAGTCCGACGCTGCGATTGCAAAACTGGCGATCAAATCTGCTTCACTGTGGAAATCGGCGGAGCAATTCTACGATTAGTGTCTGAGTCGATATCGTCCAGATGTCCACTCCCTGCAGAATCTGGCGCAGGAAGCCAGCGAACTGCGGAGACTTGAAAAGCGGATTCGGACAGTCTGGGGCAAATCGTCGACACGCGAGGACTACGACGAACTGGAATTCCTTGCAAACGTCCATCCGAGTAAATTCCTGAATCTTCCGGATGTGTGACCCGGACGAGAGCCTGTCGCCTCGATCCCCGGCATTTCAGGCACTCGTGGTTCATCAGCTTTGTCGGGCTGCCTCTGGTCCTCTGTCCCGCTAGTCATTCTTCCTTGGATTCGACGATCCAAGCGGGCGTCGACACGCGATATCGCAAACTCCTAACGCCTTAATTGACTCAGCGACCGCGACCCACTGTTGTCACAAGTGTTGTCAATGATTCCGCAACAGGGCAAAGAAAGTGGCTCGGGACGGAATCGAACCGCCGACACAAGGATTTTCAATCCTCTGCTCTACCAACTGAGCTACCGAGCCTTCGCCGTGGCGAGCGCTTAATTAACGGCATTCTTAGGGAATGACAATAAGAATCTGCCTGCCTGACTGTGTCTCCTGACCATGTCGCCCAACCGTCCTCCGGGAATGCCCGATTCACGGCATCCAAGCGCCACCGAACTACGGATCACATGCTAATACCGCATCTGAGTTTCTTCGACGAGAGCCTGCTCAGGGAACGAATCGGGATCCCCCTCCCCTCTGACTTCTCATGGGATTCCGCCAACTCTCATGGCGGAATCCCTGTGAAGCCTCCAAGGCGCCGCGCGCTCTGCAATCCCTTGCTTTTTTCCGAGCCGATGGCCCATTACGTGCGGGAATCCTGACATGGAAGAAATAAACACACCGCAAGTGCTGCCTGCCGTCGGACTGTTCGCCGAACTCGACGAGTCAATACGCGAGCGGCTGTCGAAGGCCGGTCGATTCGAGTCGGCGAAGCGCAACGACTATCTCGCACTTCAGGGCATGCCGCACAAACGGCTCGCGATCATCGTCTCGGGAACGGCGTCCGTGAACATTCATGCCCATGGAGACACGGTGCACGTCGCGGACATCGGTCCGGGAGACACCGTCGGTGAGATGAGTGTGCTCGACTCGCATCAGGCCAGCGCCAACGTCGAGGTGCGCGAGCCCATGGAATTGTGGTCGATCAGCAACGACGACTTCAACGCATTTGTCGACCGCAATCCCGCGGAAGGTCTCAAGGTCGTCAAGATCATCGCCCGGGAACTCTGCCAGCGGCTGCGGCGAGCCAGCGACCGCCTGCTTCGCAACGCGGACGAAATGCGATCGCACTTCCTCGATATGGACTACTAGCTGGCGCCGGGGGCATCCTGAGTTGTACTCGTAGCCGAACGTAAGCGCCCGTCTCGGCGGCCTCATCGAGGCCGCCCTACCTCGACCGTGTGTGTAAGATGGTAGGGCGCTGTCGATGACAGCGCCGATCGCATTTGCGACAACGGCTACGAGATTCTTGAAAGACTCTAGCCGTGAAGCACTTCGCGCAGTCCAACTGCGCGGTGTTCTTTGGCAGAGCGATAGGCCGCATCGACGAGGGCCATGGTTTTGAGGTTGTCCTTTCCACTGATCGTCGGCTGGCGCTTCTCCTCGAGAGCGCACAGGAGATCGGCCATGGGTCCGACGAAGGCGTCCGGAAACCAGACTTTGTTCCAACGCGGCTTGTACCAGCGGCCAGTGGACGCCGTGGTGAAATCGATCGTGCTCGGGGTCGGCTTGGGATACTCGGGCCAGCCGATCGTTCCCCTCGCCATGCCCTCCGTGCCTTCGACCCGCCAGTTGATTCCAATGTCCGGCTTCGCACCTTCGACTGCGGGCCCAGCCCAGACATCGTCCAGCGACATCGCACGCATGCCGTTGGAATACTCGAGGATGTACATGCAGATGCCATCCTTGTGCTTGAACTTCTTCGCCGTCCTCGGATCCTCGCGGATGCTCGCAAAGATCCTGACCGGATCCCCAAAGAGAAATCGGAAGGTGTCGATGTGGTGGATCGACATGATGCGCAGCGTCACCCAGCCCTGGCGTTCCTGCCACGGCATCCAGTGCGGGATCGCCCGCATGTCTATGGTGCCCAGCACCGGATCGCCGAGATAACCGCGGTCGAGCACGCATTTGCAAGCGCGGATCGACTGGTCGTAACGCATGTTCTGGTTCACCGTGAGCTTCACCTTCGCCTGCTGACAGGCCTGCACGATCTCCTTCGCTTCCTTGAAATCCACACCGAGCGGCTTCTGCGCGAGGATTCCCCGGATGTGGGGACGTTCGAGGATCTCTAAGATCACCTCACGCTGAACATCAGGAGGCACGGCAACATCGACGACTTCGACCGATTCATCATCGAGCACCTGATGGATCCGGCGATACGCGTTCGGAATGCCATGCCGCTCAGCGACCGCTTTCGTCTTCTTCGAGTTTCTTCCGACAATCGCAACGGGATTGAATCCCGCGGCCTTGTAGGCGACGAGGTGGCAGTCGGCCATGATGAAGCCGGTGCCGACACAGCCGATACCGACCTTCTTGTTCTTCGGCAGTTTTGGTTCGTAGTCGAGTTTGGCGGAGACGTTCATACGGCGTCGAATCTAGCAAGGTATTGGAATCCTCCGCAACCCATCGTTCCGCAAGCGATGACAAACGTCGCGAAAGATCTGCGGAATCTTCGGCAAGGATTGCGGAGTAGCGTGGTGACCAGAGGATATCCGTTTTCAGTGCAGCCCATCCGCTTGACCGTTACGAATCGACGACTTGGGCGAACCGTTGGAATGGTTTTCTCACTGTTCTTCATCTGGTTCGTCGGAACCATGGACCTCGAAGCACGCGTGATCTACGTCGATGCACAAAGTGGCGCGGTCACGCCCGATGGGAGTAGTTGGTTCAGCGCCTACCAGTTACTTCAGCATGGGCTCGATAATTCTTCCTTTGACGACGAAATCTGGGTGACCCGCCACCGCGATCATCGACCGACAGAACGCACGAATCCGGGAGATCCTCGGACGGCGACCTTCCTAATTCCCGATGGAGTGCGGCTTTACGGCGGTTTCGACGGAACCGAGGAGACGAAGGAGAAACGTTCTCCCAATGTCCGCTCCGTGCTGAGCGGCAACATCGGTAGCGAAGCAACCGACAGCGACAATGCCTACCACGTCGTGGTTTCGGCGGACAACAGTTTCGGTCGGCTCGACGGATTCGAGATCAAAGACGGCCGGGCGGATTCCACGACGAGCACCGGCCACAGCCGTGGCGGCGGCATCTTCCTGGCCCGCAGCGTCTTTCAGATCGTCAATTGCCACTTGGTCGCGAACGAATCGAGGGGCGAAGGCGGGGCGATCTGGGCCTCGGGAGGGATGACGACGATTCGCAGCAGCGAATTTCGCGCCAACGAGGCGTCGGAAGGAGGGGCGTGCCTTCTTGAAGACACCACGGGGGTGGTCAGCATGAGCACCTTCGCTGCCAATCAGGCAGTGCATGGAGGCGCGCTCTCCGCGCGGGCGCTGGGCTTTCTCAGCATCGACAACAGCATCTTCACTCTGAACACCGCGGATGCCACCATCGGCCAGGGGGGCGCCGTCCGCGTTATTGGTATCGACAACAAGCAGTCCAACCTCATGCTCTCGAACGGGTCGATGAACAAGAACTCCGCCTACGAAGGTGGCGCCCTGTTTATCGGCAGGAACATCGATTTTTCGAATACGGTCGGCACCTCGTTTCGCGAAAACGAATCGACGGGAGACGGCGGTGCGATCGTCGTCTTCGGAGTGTTGCAGTGTCTTTTCCAGCATCTGCCGGCGACGATGAATCACGCAGATGGTTCCGGCGGCACGATCGTCATCGACGAGACCCACGAATGCATCTTTCAGCGCTTCGATATCAGCGACAGTGTCGCAGGCGGTGGCGGCGGGGCGGTAGCGGTCGTGGATACCGAATCGTTCCAGTGTCGAGGCGGCATTTTCCGGGATAATCGCGCCTCGGGTCTTGAAGGCGGAGCGTTCTCGTTCGACAACACCGCCGAAATCGAATTCGACAACTGTCTCCTTCGCGGAAATCACACCGTGGACGACCGCTGGACGGGTGGAGCGGTCCAGATCGCCAACTCGCCCGGACTCGTAAATGCGAGATTCGCCGATACGAACTTCATCGAGAACCATGGGTGGGGCGGCGGAGCGGTTCACAGCTATGCCAGTTTACTCTCGTTCGACAGTTGCCGGTTCATCGGCAATGAAGCCGTGGTCAAGGACGGGGTCCGTGTTGGCGGAGGAGCCATCTGGGCCTCGCTGGGGACTCTGGAAATCTTCGGGGGAGAGTTCGATTCCAATGCGGCGGACGATGCCGCAGGCGGAGCCATCTTTTCCGGTTGCCCGAAGGTTGGCATCTCGCGGACTCCGTTCTACCGAAACTCCGCGCGCCGCGGCGGCGCCATCTACGATGCGCCATTCGCCCCAGGGATCGGGAACTTCTTCTCGATCTATGACGATTGCGACTTTCTCGACAACGGGAGCACGGAGCAGGCGGGCGCCGTCTATCTCGCTGGGCGAGCATGGTTCGAGCGCTGCGTTTTCAATGGGAACGCGAGCACGGGCGGCGCCTCCGTTCTGTTCTGCGAGCAATCACGGGCCTTCCTCTCGAGCTGCGTCGCCGCCGGCAACACCACACGGGGCGGCGCCGATGCCGTGATCGTCTCCGAAGCCGGCACCTCGAACGCAGGAGTGACGTCGCCCTCTCTCGAGCTCCAAAACGTCACCGTCGCGGCCAATTCCAACGCTCCCGCAATCCGGGTGGGCGCCGGTGAGCTGACCATCTACAACTCGATCATCTTCGCCAACCCGAAAAACCCATTTCCCGACCCGCCGGACCCCCAAATTTCCTTCGATCCGTCGGTGACCACGATGTTCAGCCACTCGATTCTTGGCGGTGATTGGCCGGGCACGGAGATCCTCACCGTCGATCCCAAGTTCGCCGACATCAACGATCTCCCCGGGGAGGACCTCATTCTGGGAACCCTCGACGACGGCCTCGCTCTCGGGTTCAACTCTCCGGCCATCGACGCCGGGAGCAATCTTTTCGTCGCCACCGGTCCCAACAATACGGGGGCGAAAGACGTCGTTGGAAAGAAGCGCATCCGTGCCAGTGGCGTGGACATGGGAGCCTACGAGCAGGCCTACAAGGACCAGGACCTGGACGGTTTCGCCGACATCGCGGAGATTCTCGCCAACACACGGCTGGACATGCCGGACAGCCATCCCGGTTTTGCCGCCACCATCGATCGAGAAAGGGAGGCTCTCGTTTTCTACCCGAAGGCTGGAGAAGCCTATCAGATCGAGCACAGTCAGGATCTCCGGACGTGGACTCCCTTCGGAGATCCGGTCTCATGGGAGGATGCCGTGATTGTTCTTCCCTTGGCGGGCTCCGGGCCCACGCTTGAGGAGGACTATTTCCAGGTCAGGAGGATCGGACCATGAACCGTCTCCCGCCTAAAAGGTTCCCCGTTCCCGGTCGGATGGAAGTTGCTACGCCAGAATCGGCTTCACCAATTTCCCTTTCACGTCCGTAAGACGGAAGTTTCTTCCCTGGAACTTGTAGGTGAGCTTCTTGTGGTCGATGCCTAGCAGATGCAGAATCGTGGCGTGGAAATCGTGGATGTGGACGACGTCCTCGACGGCGTTGTAACCGAAGTCGTCGGTGGCGCCGTGAGTCACGCCCCCCTTGATCCCGCCGCCGGCCATCCAGCACGAAAATCCCTTGATGTGATGGTCGCGCCCGTTGCCCTGCGCCATGGGCGTGCGGCCGAATTCCCCGCCCCAGATGACGAGCGTATCCTTGAGCATGTCGCGGTCCTTGAGATCCTTGACCAGTGCAGCCGACGCCTTGTCGACGTAGTTGGCCGTCTGCACGATGCCGTTCTTCACGCCGCCGTGGTGATCCCAGCCGCGATGGTAGCACTGGATGAAACGCACACCGCGCTCGGCAAGCCGGCGGGCGAGGAGACAGTTGGCGGCGAACGTTCCGTCCGCTCCCTTGGTGCCGTACGCCTCCATGACGTGCTTGGGCTCGTTGGAGAAATCGACGAGTTCCGGCACGGAAGTGTGCATGCGGAAGGCCATTTCGTACTGGCTGATCTTGGTCGAGATCTCCGGATCGTCCAAAGCCTCGGCGCCGAGACCGTTCAACTGCTGCGCAGCGCGGACGACGTCTTCCTGGTCCTTCAGAGTGAGCCCTTTCGGCTTTCCGATGTAGTGCACCGGATCGCCCGCCGATTCGAGAGCGACCCCTTGGAATCGTCCGGGGAGGAATCCGTTGTGCCACTGACGCGCGGCAATCGGCTGGCCCTGCCCACCGCCGGCGGAAGTCAGCACGCAGAACCCGGGAAGGTCCTCGCATTCGCTGCCGAGTCCGTAGGTGAGCCACGAGCCCATGCTCGGGCGACCGGGAATGATCGAGCCCGTATTCATGAAGGTGTGAGCGGGATCGTGATTGATCTGCTCGGTGACCAGCGACCGGACGATGCACATCTCGTCCGCGATCTCGCTGATGTGCGGGAGCACGGTCGAGATTTCCTGACCACTCTTGCCGAACTTCTTGAACGGATGCTGCGGTCCGAGGCACTTCAGTTTGTTCCGCTGCCCCTGAAGCTGCGCGATCGGCTGGCCTTCGGTGATCGATTTCGGCATCGGCTTGCCGTTCATCTCGGCGAGCTTGGGCTTGTGATCGAGCAATTCGAGATGCGACGGACCGCCGGCCATGTAGAGCCAGATGATGCGCTTGCATTTCGCGGGCAGGTGCAGCGGTTTCACGACGCCTTCCCAATGATCGAGCGCCGGTGACTTCGGCGCGGCGAAGAGATCGGGATTCAGGAGTGAAGCGAGCGCGACCCCGCCGATCCCGCGGGAGGCGCGGCTGAGAAAGTGGCGGCGGGTGACGTCGAGGCGATAGCGATCGTAGGCGTTCATATGCGCGAGTTCTAGTAGCGGGTGATCATCTCGTGGATGTTGAAAAGGGCTCGGGCGACCGACATCCATGCAGCATGCTGCGCGGTATCGGAAACTTCGGCAACGGGCGCCATTCCTGTCTTGAGGTATTCTCCGGCGGCATTGGCATCCGCTTTGAATTTGGCGAGGTGCCGGTCGTAAAGCGTCTTCAGGACGCGGACTTCGGCGGGGGTCGGATTGCGCGTCAGCGACTGATGGTAGGCCCAGCGGAGCTTCGCATCGAAATCACCTTCGGGTTCTTTCGCGATTCTACTGGCGAAAGCGCGGGCGGCCTCGACCTGGCTGGGATCGTTCAGCAACGCGAGTGCCTGCAACGGGGTGTTCGAACGCGGGCGGTCGGCCGCACATTCGTCCCGACTGGGAGCATCGAAGGCTTTGAGCATCGGATGCAGGAAAGTGCGCTGCCAGTGGGTGTAGAGCCCACGACGCCATTGATTTTGATCTTTGCTAGGCTCGTACTTGCGGCGCGGGAAATTGAGGTGTCGGTAGAGACCGGCCGGCTGGTAGGGCCGCGCACTCGAGCCTCCGATGTCGCGGACAAGCAAATTGCTCACCGCGAGGAAATTGTCCCGAACGAGTTCCGCATCGAGACGGAACCGTGACTGCCGCGCGAGGAGGCGGTTGTAGGGATCGGTTTCTTTCAGTTCCTTCCGAGGACGCGAGGACTGCTGGTAGGTCTCGGTCGTCACGATCGTCTTGATCAGCTTCTTGATGTCCCATCCGCTCTCGATGAACTCGAGGGCCAGCCAGTCAAGCAGTTCAGGATGCACCGGCCATTCGCCCTGCGAGCCGACATCGTCGAGCACTTTCGAAATGCCGGTTCCGAAAAGCTGTTTCCAGATCCGGTTGACGAACACGCGCGCCGTAAGCGGGTGATCGGGGGAGACGAGCCAATTGGCGAGATCCATGCGATTGAGGATCTTCGTCTCGTCACCTGTGGTCTTGGCAAGAAACTGGGGGAACGCCGGTTTCACGACTTCGCCCGAATCGTCGAGCCAGTTCCCGCGGGGAAGAACCCGCATCTCACGCGGATTCTTCGAAACGGTAATGAGCGTTTTCGTTCCCTTCTTGCCGGCATTGTCCTTCTGCTTCTTCAGTTTTGCGATCTCATCGCGCAGCGGTTTGAACTCCGGCGCCATGCTGCGGTAGTGCTCGGCGAGCGCTTTCTTCTGCGCGTCGTTCCGCGTGTCGGGAGCGATCTTGACCGCGTCGATCACCGGTTGTGGCACCGACTTGAGTTTGAGTGATCCTGACGCGGAGTGGATCCCCGCTGCATCCCAGTAGGCGAGGCCACCGAACTGGTCGAACGACATGCCGTCCACTTTCTGGCCCGGCTTGAATCCGAGATCCTCGAGCGTGGCCTCGAGCCGGACCCACTTGCCCGTTCCCGGAAGCGCGCCCTTCGGGCGATGATTCGGTCCCTTCGTTCCGACGCCACCGAACGGGATCACATCCTCGCCCCAGAACACCCGATGCTCCCACCCACCGTGGTCCTTCGCGTGCACCTGGAACATGATCTCCATCGGCGGCTTCTTCGGATCGAGCCAGACGTTGAAGAAAAACTTGTCCCCCGCCCCGAGCGTCAGCGGCTCCTTCGCGTTGTTGAAAAAATGCTGCACGCTTCCGCCATTCTCCTGGCGACGCGACTTCGTCCCGCTCGTCACGGGCGCCTTGTCTTTGCCAACGAAATTCCATGCCCCGGAAGTCTTGCCGCCGTGCTTGTGCTCGTCGTCAATCCAGACGTAGTCGAACGGCTTCGACGACTTCAACTGCTCGGCGATTTCCAGTTCCCACTTGCGCTGCCCGTCGCCGAATTTCGACTCGGCGTCCTTGAGTTTGGCTTCGGCTTTGGCGATCTCGCCCTCAAGACGCTTCGCCTCGGCCCGATTGGCTGCAGTCATGACGACCATCTCCGGCGGACGTCCGCGGTTGCTGTAGACACCGACCTCCTGCACGTCGGCGAAGAATGCCGCGAAGGAGTAGAAATCCTTCATGGTGTAGGGATCGAATTTGTGATCATGACACTCCGCACAACCGAGAGTGGCGCCCATAAAAACGGTCGACGTCGTGCGCACGCGGTCGGAAGCGTACTTTGCGAGATACTCCTTCGGCTGCGAACCTCCCTCCTCCGTTGTCATGTTCAGGCGGTTGAATCCGGACGCGATCTTCTGCTCTTCGGTGGCGTTCGGGAACAGATCACCGGCGATCTGCTCGCGGGTGAAAACGTCGAAACGCTTGTTGGAATTGAACGCGTTGATCACGTAGTCCCGGTACGGCGACACGCTGACGTTCTGGTCACCGTGGTAGCCGACGGTGTCCGCGTACCGCACGAGGTCGAGCCACGGAATGGCGAGGCGCTCGCCGAAATGGGGCGACGCAAGCAACTCGTCGACGATGCGTTCGTAATTCTCGGGAGTCGGATTCTTCGTGAACGCCATCGCCTGCTCGGCGGTCGGCGGGAGGCCGATGAGGTCGAAATACAGGCGGCGAATCAAGGTGTGCGCTTTCTCCTGCGGCGACATCGTCAGCCCCTCGCTATCGACCCGGGCGAGAACGTACCGATCGATCGGGTGCCCGTCTCCATCGGGAACAGGTGCCCGCTTCGGAGGCAGGAACGCCCAGTGCGGCTCGTACTTCGCGCCTTGATCGACCCACTTCTTCAAAAGCGCCTTTTCATGGGCGGTGAGCTTCTTGTTCACCTTCGGCGGCGGCATGATCTCGTCCTTGTCGGTGTGCTCGATGCGGATGATGAGCTCGCTCTCGGCGCTCTTGCCGGGGACGATGACATCCATCGCGCTCTCTTCGACATCGAGCCGCAGCTTGGCCTTGCGCGCCTCCTTGTCGAAGCCGTGACACGCGAAACAATTCTCCGAGAGAATCGGCCGGATGTGCTTGTTGAAGGTGACCTCCTCGGGAAGAGGCATGGCGAGCGCACCGCCCGCCGCAGATGACCAAATGAGAATGGAGAAAATGGATCGCTTCACTGGTAGGTAAGGGAAAGCTAGCTTGTGGATTCTGGCAATTCACGCTCAATCTCATCGACCCGGTAACCGAATCCGGAATCGCCAAGCGTGGAGAGATCGAGAACCCCGTTTCGACGCTGGAAAAGCCCCGGATGCACGGCCTGCTCGGGCAGCGAGGCTTCAGGGTAAAACTGCATCCCATTGCTCTCCACCCCCATGATCGTGCCAGCGTGCGCAGCGAGCAGCACGTGCGGGATCTGCGCGAGCATCGGATTCGTCAAATCCTGCACCATCAGGGTCATGCCGTGTTCCTTCGCCCAACAGAGGCTGAGGAGCGCCCCGGTCAGGGTCTTGCATGTCTTCAAGGCCACGCCTGTCCATCCGAGTTCCCGCCCCATCCTGACAAACTTCCAATCGTGCGCGCTCTCGTCCATGAAGAGAGGCTTCCGCGCACTCACACTGTGGACGTCGATTCGGTTCGCCTCGAGATCGTAGGGGAAGGGTTGCTCCACGTAGAGAATCATCCCGTGGATGCGCGGGTGCTCGATCACGAGACGATCGAGGATAACATTCACATAATCGGGATTGGTCACCGTGCAGTTGAAATCCGTCGTCAGCCAGTCGACGCCCTCGTCGATGGCGATCTCGCCGATCTTCACCAGGCGATCGTAATCCCATTCCGCGTCATTCCCTCGAAGCTTGATCTTGAGGCAGTTCAAACCATCGCGGCGGATCCAGTCGCGCAAGAGCACGGGATAGCCGTCGTCGGGTTCGTCGCCTGTCAGATCCTCCGGCTCGAGCGGATCGAGTCCGCCGACGAGATGCCAGACGGGAAGTTCGTCAGGGCGTGGGTCCAGGTAGTCGGAAACGTGACGCCCACGGAATCGCTCGGCGGGCTCGAGGAAAGTCGAAAGATCCGAAGGCAACCATTCCGGGGTGAGCGTGTCGAAAGCACGGACTTTGTGGAGGTTTCCGAACGCATCATGGAGGGCAATATCGAACGGCGAGAGACAGACCAGAGCCGCGAGGTGCGGCATCGCTTCGGTCCCTTCACCCTGCTCGGCTCCGTGAAGCAACCCCAGGCGCTCGCGCTGATAGGCGTGCCCTATTTCCAACGGATGCCCTTGTGCCTCGAACTTGGGAAAATCGCGAACAATCTCGATGCAGAAATTCCTGAGCCGCTGATGACGTTCCTCGTATTCGAGGCCAGATGGCCACACCCACGCGACGCTCAGCGGAGTCTCGCCCCACCCTTCAGCCGTCTCGCCCGTTGCCACGTCCTCCACGACGATGCGCACGCGTGCGCAGGTCACCTCCGTGGTCACCTGCGGCCCAAATTTCAACGGCACGCGCATCTTCACCGGCAGGAAAAAGAGCTCGGCAGCGCGGACGGTGATCATGTTCATCGCGCGCACTCTGAGCGTTGCAGCGACGAATTGCAAAGCGTTCGTCGTGCCGTCTGTGGCTACAATCCGAAAGCCACTTTGTAATTCCGCCGACTCCCGAAGCGCTCTATAATGCGAGTTGTTATGAAAGCACTAATCGGGATAGTCCTGGCCGCGCTGATCGGCCTTAATATCTATCAGCACATCGACCGGACCAATCTGAAGAACGATCTGGCCCTTGCCGAGTCCGCCATCGAAGCGAGGACGGAGGAGGTCGCCGAACCCTTACGCAAGAAAACCGAAACGTTGACGAAGGAGAACGCGGCCCTCGTTGCCAAGGTCGCGACTCTCGAGGAGGCCGCCAAGGAAGCGGAAACAGTTGCTGCCGGAGAAGACACCGCATCGGGTGGCGGCAAGGAGAACCCGATCAAGGCAATCGCCAAGGCGATGGACAACCCGGCGATGAAAGAACTCATGGTCGCTCAGCAGAAGGCGACCATCGACACCATGTACAAGCGGCTCTACGAAAAGCTGCAACTCGAGGGTGAGGACCTCGAGCACTTCCAGGGCTTGCTTACCGACGCCCAGATGACCATGGTCGAGCTGGGCATGAAGATGATGGGGGGCGAGATCAGCGAGGAGGAACGCAAGGAACTGGTGCAGAAAATTCAGGATTCGCAGAAACAGCTCAAGGAGAACGTGAAGGAATTCCTCAACGACGACGACGACTTCGATTACTATGAATTCTACACCGACACTCTGAGCGAGCGCATGGCCATGAGCGGCCTACAGCAGGCACTCACGCAAAAAGACATTGCCCTTGCCCCGGCGAAGGAAGAGGAACTGGTGAAGCTGATGCACGAGGAGCGCCAGGCCATCCAATTCGAGGATCACTACTATGACCAGAACCGTTTTGATCCGAGCACGATGAACAAGGCCAAGGTCGACCGCTTCTTGGAGCAGTACACTCAGCTCGAGACGAACGTGGCGAATCGAGCGGGCTCGATTCTGAATCAGGAGCAACTGGCCGTCTTCAAAGAAAACCAGAAATCGGCACGCGCCATGCAGGAGATGGGTCTGAACATGGCGCTTTCGATGTTTGGGGGGTCGGAGGGAGCGCCCGAGTAAAGGCACTCCAGCACGGCACGCGCATTTTCCTAACACAGCGAAAAAGAAACCGCCGGAGCCGTGAATCACGGGACCGCTGGGTCCGTAGATCCGCCGACTCCGGCGACTTACTTTACTCCTGTTCAATGCGGCAACGCAGACGCACGGGCCGCAAATTCTTGATCAAAAAAAATGTTCCTAGGATGCCTTCTTCTCCAAGGCGCCACAGACCGGAATCTTCATCCGAACCTCCCCGATATTCAGCTTGCGCCGCTCGAATCCTTCGCTCGTCATAGCGCAAACGAGCACTTTCTTCGGTGTTTTCTTCGCTTTCTCGTTCTTGGTCTTCATGGAGGTGTCCCCTGTCGTATGCATGTTGGTCTTCATTGAGCCCGCGGGCTGTGTGATCACGCGGTCTCTTATACATACGCTCCAGAGAGCGATTTCTTAGCGTCGATCTGAAATTATTTCGTTTTTCTCCCGAGCCCGATTCAGCTCCCTTTGGAACCGAGCGCCCAATCGACGGCATTGACTAGCAGACGCACCATCTGAGGGCGTTCGAAATCGTCGACATGACCGAGCGAAGTCAGGAACGAACGGCCGCCATCCGCGCGCTCGAACACC
>CAJIAN010000719.1_pt1 | contig 27974 bp, 26 predicted proteins | sample 9199061 | NCBI WGS metagenome assembly CAJIAN01 (sample SAMEA7708264, study PRJEB35096) | sediment metagenome | biome: marine neritic benthic zone biome [ENVO:01000025]; feature: sediment [ENVO:00002007]; material: shallow marine sediment [ENVO:03000034] sea grass bed [ENVO_01000059] ...
ACCGAAGGTGACACGAGTGACGAAGTCACCGAGGCAGGTGAATCGCAGGACAGCGATGTCGACGATCACCACGGAGACCACGCGGCTCACGACGACGGACATGGCGACGACACGTGGCACGACGATCAGCGGGGTCACGATGACGGCCATGCTCCTGATCACGACCCGCACCACTACGATCATGACCACTACCACGATCATTACCACGACGACTACTACAGCGGTCCAACCGAGGAGCTGAAGCGCACGTTGCGCGAGGAGTTGAAAGACGAACTCAAGGGCGAGATCAAAGCCGAGTTGCGCGAAGAACTTCTCACCGAACTGCGGAGGGAGCTGGGTCTCGGGTCGAAACCCGAGGAGCCGAAACCCGACGAGGAGCCATCGGACGACGAATCGAAGGATGAAAAGGAACCCGACGCTTCGTAGATTGATGATCCTTCAGCCGCCGCGCCTCCTTCGGGAGGCGCGTGAGGGGGTTGGTGATCCACCGGATCAACGGTCACTCCGTCACTCGAATCGCCGCTGACGAAACTTTCACAGGCTCGCCGAAGATGGCATAGTCACTTCCGATGTTCCCATTCCGAAACGACTACGACAACCCAAACCCGTTCACTCCCAGTGAATCCACCGGTCCGTCGACGACCGATATCGAAGAACTCAAGGCGAACATCGATCGCCTGATGATGATCACGGAGGCTCTTTGGGACATTCTCCGCGAAAAGTACGACTACAGTGAAGAGGAACTGGTGAAGCGGGTCTACGAGATCGACGCCCGCGACGGCGTCATCGACGGAAGGAAACGACCGACGCCGAGCCGCAATTGTCCCCACTGCAACCGCAAGCTCGCCAAGAAACGCCCGCGTTGCATCTACTGCGGACAGCTCGTCACAGTGGATCTGTTCGAGGCCTGATGTTTTTTCACTCATTGCGCGACGAGCCCGTCATCCTGAGTGACAACGCAGTGAAGGATCCGGTGCTCGCCCCGACGCCTTGACTTGCCTCACACTCTGTCAGCAACAACACTGTTTCGCCGCATGAGGAAAGACCCCACCTGCACCCTGCTATCGAGATCCTTCGGTCGTGCCTCCCTCAGGATGACAACCGTTTTACTAGTAGCAGGTATCCTGAACTGCGAAGCCGCCGACTGGCCGAACTGGCGGGGCCCCGACCACAACGGGATCTCGAAGGAAGCCGGCTGGAACGCGGAGTTCCCCGATGGCGAACCGAAGATCGCGTGGAAGACGAACGTCGGTACCGGGTTCTCTTCGGCAAGCGTCGCGAATGGGCTGCTCTACACGATCGGAAACCGCGACGGAACGGAAACCGTCTACGCTCTCGACGCCAACACCGGGAAGGAAGCATGGAAGTTCAGCTACGAGTGCGCCCTCGATCCGAAGTATTTCGAGGGCGGTCCGACCTCCACCCCCGCGGCGGCAGGCAAGTTCGTCTACACGTTGAGCCGGCGAGGACATCTGTTCTGTTTCGACGCGGCCACCGGCAAGGTTCACTGGGGAAGCAACATCGCGGAGGACCACGGAATGCCCCCACCGACGTGGGGCTTCTCGGGTTCTCCGCTCGTTCAGGGTGATCTTGTGATCCTGAACATGGGGGCTGCCGGCATGGCGGTGCGCGCGGACTCGGGAAAAGTGGTGTGGAAATCCGAGAACATCGAGTCGGGTTACTCGACACCAGTTCCGGTCAAACGCGGAGAGAAAACCTACGTGCTCCTCGGCACGCAAAAGGCGTGGAACGCACTCGACATCGCGACGGGCGAGGAACTCTGGAGCATTCGCTGGTTGACGCGCTACAACGTGAACGCCGCCGATCCGATCCTCTCGGGTGACCGCCTCGTCGTCGCATCCGGATACGGCAAGGGCGCCGCGCTCTTCAATTGGAACGAGGGCGCAGATCTCGACGAGATCTGGCGCAGCAAGGAACTGCGATCGCAGATGAATCCGGCCGTTCTCTTCGACGGCCACCTCTACGGAACGGACGGCGATGCCGGAAACAAGGCCCCGCTCAACTGCATCGACATCGAGAACGGCGAAACGATGTGGTCCGAGCGTGGTGTTGGCACTGGCGGAATCACCATCGCGGACGGCAAACTCATCGTCCTTAGTTCCCGCGGCGAGCTCATCATCGCCCCGGCTACGCACGAGGGCTTCGAGCTTACTTCCCGTGGGCAGGTGCTCGGTGGCAAGTGCTGGACGGTTCCCGTCCTCGCCAACGGCCGCATCTACTGCCGGAATGCGGACGGCGATCTCGCCTGTGTGGATGTGAGAAATTAGAAGACGCCTCACCTAGACGCGACGGGTTCCCGTAACATTGACGGCAACCGCCAAAACTGAAATCCTCTTTGTATGAACCGACGCCGTTTTCTCGCCGCCACCACTGCTGCCGCTTCGACGTTCGCCGCGCCCACATTTCTCGGTGCGCAAAGCAAAGCCGGGAAGAAATACAGGACCGCGCTCATCGGATCCGGCTGGTGGGGAATGAACATCCTGCGGGAGGCGATTGCCGCAAAGAGCTGTGGGGCGATCTCTCTCTGCGATGTCGATCCCGACGCGCTGGAGGTATCTGCGGAGGAAGTGAACGACCTCACCGGTGCGATGCCGAAGACTTATCCGGACTACCGCGAACTGCTGGAGAAGGAAAAGCCCGACATCGCCATCATCGCGACGCCGGACCACTGGCACGCGCTTCCCGCGATCGCCGCACTCAATGCGGGCGCCCACCTCTTTCTCGAGAAACCGACCGGCCACACGATCAACGAAAGCCGCGCAATCGTGAAAGCAGCGAAGGACACTGGCAGGGTCGTCCAGATGGGGATGCATCGCCGCATCGGGCCGCACCACGTGTCGGGTATGAATTTCCTCAAGGAAGGCAACGTCGGCGACATCGGGATGGTGCGGATGTTCGTCGCGGGCGGCGGCGGATCGGAGTCTCCGTCACCCAACAGCAAGCCACCCAAGGGTATGGACTGGGACATGTATTGCGGACCCGCACCACTGCGGCCGTTCAACCGCAAGATCCATCCAGGCGGCTGGCGGAACTTTCTCGACTTCGCAAACGGAACCCTCGGCGACTGGGGCGTCCACTGGCTCGACCAGGTGCTATGGTGGACGGACGAGAAGTATCCGAAGACTGTCTACTCGACGGGGGGCCGCCCGGTGCGCGGCCAAGCGGTCAATACCGAGAAGGAGCAAACCTCGGATGCGCCGGGTTCGCAGGTCGCGACCTACGAGTTCGAGTCCTTCACCGCGACGTGGGAGCATCGGAAGTTCGCCGGCAAGGGAGCGGAGAAAACCGGCGTCGGCTGTTATTTCTATGGCAGCAAGGGAACGTTTCACATGGGTTGGCGGGACGGGTGGACGTTCTATCCCTCGAAGAAAGGAGCCGCCGAGGTCCACGAAGATCCCGCTTTTGACAACGAAAAGGACGGCCACAACGTGACTCCGCTGTGGGCCGATTTCATCAAGGCGATCGAGACCGGAAGCAACCCGGTCGCCGACATCGAAGTGGGCCATCTCGCCACCAACATGAGTCTGCTGGGAATGCTGTCGTGGAAGATCGGACGCAGCGTGGCGTGGGATGGCGAGAAGGAGCAAATCATCAACGATCCCGAAGCGAACAAACTGCTCAGCCGCGACTATCGCGATCCATGGAGGTATCCTACGGTGTGACCACGTAACTCCATGTCCGCACAAAAGAATCCCCCGATCCTGCTCGCGCTAATGCTCTCGTTCCCGCTGGGAGCCGACGCAAACCCTGTCCCCCACGAGATCTCCGGCGATGTCGATACGTCGTTCTTCTTCAACGACACCGATCGCCTGAACGAGCCGCCTTTCGAGCAGGCAATCGGCTGGGTGTCGGAGATCCGCTCCGTGCTCGTGCAGGACGACGGCAAGATCATTATCGGTTCCGCGGAAGCCCAGACCGAACTGGCGTGGGTCCGCAAGCCTGTCCGATTGCACGTGGACGGCACCATTGACCCCAGCTTCGAAACCGCTCCCGGTGTTGGTCCATGGCCCGGCGAGTCACCATCGTTCCACGACGAAGTGTTGGAACACGACAGCGAAGGCCGAGTTTTGGTCGGAACAGGTCAGCCGTTTTCGGAGAGGAGTGTCGACCGACAGCGACTGGCTCGCAGATTGGCGAACGGGGCATTGGATCCAACCTTCACGCCACCCGACAACACGATAGGATTCGCACGCCTGCTTTCGGATGGCCGGATCATCACGCAGTTGACCACGAGCATCTTCGGCGACAACGATCAGGCACAGGTCGTCCGCCTCGATCCGGACGGTCAACTGGCGTTCGGCTTCGACACCTTCGGAATTTTCGGCGAATCGGAATTCCTCGTCGACGCAATGCCGTTTCCCGACGACAAGATCCTCGTCGCGAGCGCCAACCGATTGCGCCGCCTGAACAGCAACGGCTCTCTCGACCCGACATTCGCGAACAATGCCTTCTACCCCGTCGCCCTTAGACGCGTGCTTCTCCAATCGACCGGAAAGATCATTCTCATCGACGAATGCAAGGTGAGTCGCCTCCAGCCTGACGGCACCGTGGATCCGACGTTCGCCAGCGCCTTCCCAGACGGGTCTGCCCCGAAAGTGCTCAACGACGGACTCGTCGATGCGCACGACCGTGTTCTCGTGTGCGGCATGTTTTGGAATATGAACTTCCACACGCGCCCGAGCGTCGCACGTCTCCTTCCGGACGGTGTCGTCGACCCCACGATCTTCGCGGGCACGGAGATCCCCGGCGGCATCTGGCACGGACCCATTCCGGTTTTCAACGCCATGGCTCTGCAGAAGGACGGGAACATCATCCTCGTCTCCAGCGGGAACTTCGACCCCAGCGAACAACCCGTGCATCCGGTCCACATGAATGTGATCCGACTTTACGGTGATCGCTTCGTCCCCAATGAGCAGCTGCGCGATGTCGCCTACCTGGCTCCCCAACAGAGCTTCCAGCTCGAGGCTCCGACTTTCGGAGGTCGGACCTATCTTTTGGAAAGAAATAGGGATCTGCGTCTCGGAGGATGGGAGATCATCGACGCCGTCGACGGCAACGGCACGGACGTGCTGTTCGTTGATCGAGAAGCCTCAGCGAGACAGAATCACTACCGGCTGCGGACAGTTTCCTCGGAATTTCGGGACTGAGATCTTCTAGCTAGTTCAGGGAGGGTGGTTCCTTACCCTTGTTTATTCACTCTGGAAACCGTGCCTAACTCTGCCCTAAGCTCCCGAAATGGAGAATATTCCGATCGAAGATTTCATGGAGGACATCATCGGGAAGGCGATGCGCGGGAGGAGCATCTCGCAGACCTGCCTCTCTGAACAATCGGGCGTCACGAGCAACCAAATCAATCTTCTCTTGGAGGGGCGCTTCAACGAAGAAGCCGTGCGTGCGGTCGCTCCACACCTTGAACTCGACGCCGACGCCCTCGTCGATTCCGGACGCAATGCATGGTATCCGGAACCGGTCTTTCTCGAAGGGCTCGCGATTTTCAACACACGATGGCACGACATGAGGGTGAATGCCTTCGTGGTCTTCGACCCCATGTCCAGGGAGGCTGCGGTTTTCGATACGGGGGCGGATTGCGACCCGATTCTCGAATACGTCCGCAAGGAGGAACTCAACGTCTCCGCCATCTATCTCACCCACACCCACGGCGATCACATTGCGGATCTCGACGAGTTGACGACCAAGCTCGCGAACCCGCATGTTTTCGTGAATCCGCGAGAGGACATCGGCGTCGGAACTGCCATCGACGAAGGCGACAGTTATGGAATCGGGGCGCTCAAGCTGCAGACGTTCCACACGAGCGGGCATTCCGTGGGCGGCACTACGTATTTCATCGAAGGCCTCGCCCGCCCGGTCGCCATCGTGGGCGACGCACTTTTTGCTGGTTCGATGGGAGGCGGTATGATTTCCTTCGCCGACGCGCTGGAGAACAACCGCAGGAAGATCTTCACGCTCCCCGACGACACCGTCATTTGTCCGGGCCACGGCCCGATGTCGAGCGTCGGCGAGGAGAAGGCGCACAACCCGTTTTACCCGGAATTCAAGTAACGCAATCAACAGAACCTCGAACGAAGAAACAGAATCATGAGCAGTGAAAAAATCGGATTTGTCGGAGTCGGACGCATGGGTGCCAACATGGCCCGCCGTCTCAAGGACGTCGGCTACGAAATCGCCGCGGTGAATGACGTGAACAAGGAAGCCGCAGCCGAACTCGCCAATGAACTCGGCTCTGCGCACGCAGAGAACCTCGCCGACGTCACTGCAGCGTCGGACGTCGTTTTCACCGTCGTGACGAACGACGATGCGATGCGGGCGATCTACTTCAACGACGGAGACAATCTTCTCCAGGGCGCGGGAGGCAAGACGTTCATCAACTGCGCCACGCTCTCGCCCGGGATCCAGAAGGAAGTCGCCGATGCCGCCGAAGCCGCTGGTGGTGGCGCTCTCGAAGGCTGCATGGCATCGAGCATCCCGCAGGCCCGCGAGGGCAAGCTCTACCTCATGATCGGTGGCAAGGAGGACCTCTTCCAGCAGATGAAGCCGATCCTCGACCAGATGAGCGTGAATTTGAAGTACATCGGCGACATCGGCCGTGCCGCCCAGGTGAAGGCTCTGGTCAACATGGTGATGAACATCAACACCGCCGGCCTTGCGGAAGGTCTCGGCCTCGCGGACGCACTCGGCCTCGATCTGGAAATGGTCTGCGATGTCTTCTCACAGACGGGTGCGAATTCCCGCGTCCTCGAAACCGACGCCGAAGACATGATCGCCCGCGACCACGAGGCGTGGTTCAGCGCAGAGCACGCCGCCAAGGATTCCGGCATCGCCGCCGACATCGCAAAAGAAGCCGGGGTGAATCTCCCTCTGAACGATGCCACCTACGCCCAATACTCGAAGCTCGTCGCAGATGGCAAGGGCGATCTCGACAAGTCCGGCGTCGCCGAGCTGACCTTCAAGGGTCGGCATCCGTAGCGGAACGAATCCGGCGATCCGCCATCCACGTCAGCAGGAGCGCTCCAACTAAGTAGCCGGAGAGCAGCAGTTCGGTGTGCGGGTTCCTCTCGGGCATCCCGTTCCTGATCCATTTCTCATATTGCGGCAGAATGCCAAGACCGACAACGAACGTGCCGAATAGAAACCCGGCGAGTCCCACCGCGCTTAGCAGATTGGCCACGCGTTTGGCTTCGGGTCGCCGCCATCGAACGATCACTCCGATCAGGAAAAGCGGGAAGAAGATAGCGAAGGTTACCCACTGCGGATCCATTGCCGAATGTCCGGACTTGTTCTGCCAGCAGTAGCCGACCAACACGGCAAGGGCGACGAAGCCGACTGTAGCAAGGATGGAGCAAGCGAATCGTAGGCGATTGGTCATCCGTCCGTTCATTGTCCGATCCATCCAACAAGAGCAAAGAAGAGAACCAACGCAATCACCGGAAGCTTCAACCCGCGCAGAAGGTAGAACCCGATGATGACGAACGCGAAATCGAGAGGCTTCGTAACCGCGCTCGTGAAGACTGGCGAGTAAAGAGCGGCGAGGAGAAGCCCCACAACCGCCGCGTTCAACCCCGCGAGACCGCCGGCCAGAACGCGGTTCTGCGCGAGCTTCTGCGAAACCCCCTGAAGCCCGTAGATGAGCAGATAACCAGGCAGGAAAATGCCAGCGGTTGCCACGACGGCGCCGAGAAGGGCGCGGTCCGGCGTCAATTCCGCACCAAGAAAAGAGGCAAGGGTGAACATTGGTCCGGGCACTGCCTGCGCCGCCGCATAGCCGAGGAGAAAACGGTCATCACTGATGGTCTCGGCAGCGCCACTCTGCAGCAGCGGCAGAACGACATGGCCGCCGCCAAAGACAAGACTGCCGGTCTGGTAGAACCCCGCGAACAGATTCGTCAGCCCGCCGACGATCGGACCGACGATAGGCAGACCAACGAAAAAGAGCAGGAATAGAGCGAGCGCCCACCAGATCAGCTTGCCGCCACGAGCTTCACGTTCGGGTTCGCCCGCCCCGCGGATGAAAGTGACCCCAATACAACCAGCTGCGACGAGAGCGATCATCTGGACTCCGATGCCCGAGAACACGAGCATCGCCGCGGCGGTGCCGACGCAGAGTCCGGCGGCGAGGCGGGTCTTGCAGAACGAGCGGAACATGCTCAGCGTCGCATCCGCCACCACGACGACGGCGAGCATCTTCAGTCCATGGACGATTCCAGCGAATACCGCACTCTCGGCGACCCCCGCACTTGAAACGGAAAGCAGGTACATCAGGACGAATGAAGGCAAGGTGAACCCGATGAAGGCGCACACGCCACCAAGCAGTCCCGCGCGATGCACACCGATGGCGAATCCAGTCTGGCTCGAGCTCGGTCCCGGCAGGAATTGGCTGAGCGCGATCATACGGGCGTAGCCGTCCTCGTCGATCCACCCCAGCCGCTCGACGAACGCCTTCCGATAGTACCCCATGTGTGCGGCCGGACCGCCGAAACTCGCGCATCCCAACAGCAAGAAACGCCAGAGAACCTCAAAGGCCCGGCTCATGACAAGGTCACCTTGCTCACTCTGCGAAAAACCGCCATGTGCCGATCCACCGACTTTCCGGGATAGTCGAGTTCACGTGAATCGGGGTTCTTTTCGGACACGAGAACCTCGGCACCGAGCATTTTGAAGAGATCCAAGGCGATCATGTGCTCGCGGTCGAAGTACGAAGTGATGATGAGAATCCCGTGTTCGCCGAGACGGTCGAGAGCGAACTCGAAGATGCGCTGCCAGATCTTGCGATCGTGCCAGACATTCTGGTGGCGGAGAAAGATGACGTCGAACGCTTCCGGGATCTGCCTGTAGCCTTTCAGGCGCGTCGCATCATCCGCGATGAACTCGAACTCGGTTCCCTCCCCTTTCAAGGCGGGAACGCCCATCTTTCGAAACAGCTTCTCGGTGACTTCGTAGCGCCGCCTCGCATTGTCGATCTCTCTCGCCCTGACATCCATCCCAAAAAAGCGGACTGGCTCGCCGTGGCGTGAGAAGAACGCGCTCAAAACCGCCGCCTCCTCGCAGTGTGCGCAGGCGAGATTCAGCAGATCTACCGGACGCCCTTCGGCAGGCGTGAACCCGCACCGGCCCACGCACTTCTTCAACATCGCCCAGAACCGACTCATGTCTTCGCCGAGCAATTCATTCCTCTCCAGCTCCTCACGCAAATCGGCAACGAGCTTCGGCTCGAAAGCTCCCGGCTCGGCGACTCCCCCGGAGAAATGCCCGAGGAGTGCCTCGATCAGACCGTCCGTCTCGGGGCTATCACTGTCCGAGTTCAAGAGACGGAACTTCGCTTGAATTGCCCCGATTTTCCAGTTTAAGGTCGGCCCCTATGAAAATCGGATTTAACCTTCTCCTCTGGACCGGCCACGTCACCAGCGATGACTTCCCCGTAATCGAAAAGCTGAAAGCCGAGGGTTTCGACGGCGTGGAGATTCCGATTTTCGATCCCAGCGATCCGGACCACTTCAAAAATGTCGGCCAATTCCTCAAGGACACCGGACTCGAGTGCACTGCGGTGACGGTCTGCCCTGACGAGGAGCACAATCCGATCAGCCCCGACGACTCGAATCGCCAGGGAGCGGTCGATCACCTGAAGCGTGTCGTCGAATGTGGAGCAAACGCCGGGATCCAGGTCTTGTGTGGTCCGTATTACCAAGTTCTCGGACAGTTCACCGGAGCCTTCCCGACGGAGACAGAACTGGCCCACGCTGCGGACGTGCACCGAGAGGTTGCCGAGTTCGGCGCGCAGCACGGGATCAAGTTCGCCATCGAAAGCCTCAACCGCTTCGAGTCGCATCTGCTAAACACCATCGATCAGGCGAAGTCCTATGTGGCACGCGTGGGGCACCCAAGTTTCGGAACCATGTACGACACCTTCCACGCAAATATCGAAGAGAAGGATCCGCTAGGCGCCATCGATGTCGGCATCGATGTCATCAACCACGTCCACATTTCCGAGAATGATCGCGGCACTCCCGGCAGCGGCCACTGCCCGATCCCCGAAACCATCAAGAAACTCGTCGGCCACGGATACGACAACTGGCTGACCATCGAGGCCTTCGGCAGCGCCTTGCCCGAACTCGCGGCCGCCACCCGCGTGTGGCGCGACTTCTTCCCGAATGCGGAGGATGTCTACGTGAACGGGCTCAAGTGCATCAAAGACGCCCTCGCCGCCGCATCCTAGCTCCGGAATCTGCTAGGAGGTCAACTCCTCGGCGAAGCCCTTGATCGAATCGATCACTTCCTGAATTCCAGGCCCCCCTTCCTTGTGGAATTGCATCCCCTTGAGGAATAGGTAGCCGGATCCGGCGATCACGACGAACACGGGAGCGAGCAGCGGCACCATCTTCGCCGAGGTCGCCTGGTTCGGGATGAGAATCATCGCGAACCCGAACACGCCAATGGCGAGGGCGAACCAGAATCCCATGTCCATGGTGATCTTCGCGCCTTGCAGCATTTCCTCGCCGATCTTGTTCTCAAGGAACGTTCCGTAGATGTAACCGATCCCCGCAACCAACACGATCGTCACGGCGCAGATGCTCAGTCCGCCGAACGAGATCACATCCGGCGGCTGAAGGGCGAGTCGGAAGCAGAACACGGTGATGAAGAGCGCCCCGGCAAGCGCGCACACGATGAAGAGACGTCCGAACTCGGGAACGCCCTTGGGCTGCACGAATCCCAGTGGGAGTGTCGAGCCGTCCTCGGTGAGCATGAGTTCGCCGAGGTGGACCTTGGCGGCCACGAATCCCTCGGAATCCTGCACGCGCACCCACGGCATGAAGTAGACGAGAAGCATTAGGATAACCGCTGGCACACCGAGCAGGCGATAGCGGCTGAGCGGATATTCCTTCGGAGCCTTCTTGCGCACATGCACCTTGGGTGGAGCAGAACTGATGTTCGTCTGGGTTTTGACGCCGCCTCCTTCCCTGGCGACCGGCTCGGGAGTGGGGAGAGACGCGTGCTCTGAGAGCTTCACCTTCGAAACCACCGTTCCGTCCGGAGTGCTCTCGCTGGTGGTTTCCACCTTTGCCTCCTTAGCTGGTTTCTTCTTCGGTTCCGGCGCGACAGTGGGTGGTGGCACCGACCCCGGAGGACGCAGCTTCGTGCTCCGACGAGCCGGCGTATCGGTAATCGAGGATGCGGGCTGAGGGGAGACCGCCTTCGGCTCGGGCAGCTTGGGTTCGGGATCGGAAGCCTTCTCGGATTCCCCCTCCTTCTCGGCGTCTTTGGGCTTCTGTTTCTTGAGCGGGACAGGCTCGGGCCCGGACTCTTTCTTTAGGAGTTCCTCTGCGGGAATCCAATCTTCGAGCCCTTCATGCCATGCGTGTTCCTTCGGGTCGATCCGCTCGTCCTCGAGTCGATCTCGGAACTCGTCCAAGGTATACGGCCCTTGGTTCTGCCCGTTCCTGCTGATGAAAATGTCCATGTGTTTCCTTGTAGGGTTGAGGGGAATTCTTCGGAGATTTCACTTCTTCTCCTCCCGGTAGGACCGGAGCATCAGGCCGGCTCCGGCGGCGAAGGTGACTACCATGATTAGCAAGTGCGAGGTCTTGACCTGCATCAGGAACCGGATGCGACTCATGATCTCGATCACGATGATGGCGAGACCGATCCATGTCACATACCACGCCCATTTCATCGACGACTTGTAGAAAAGCGCGATGATCCCGATGAAAAACGGAAGGAAAACAATGCCCATCGAGGTGGTTTCCCAGAACCCGCCCGCACCACGCCGCCCCCCCAGTGCTCCGGAGACCCATCCATTCCCCATCGTCGAAACCTGGACCGAATCGAAGAAGAAATAGAGGGACACCGCCGACAGCACAAAGCCGAGGGCGAACTTTCCGAAACCACCTTCTGTGCCTCCGGAGTTCATGCGATTCTGCGATTGATCATGGTTGGGTGAGAAATGATCCGTACCATTGGCGGATATGCAATGCAAATACAACCCCGTGTTCCACAAAGAGTCTCAGGAAAAAACGCGGTCCGCATTCGCATACACGTTCATCCCCTGGTCCCGGAGAAATCCGACGAGCACCTGCCCGGACTCCCGGGCGAAGTCGACCGCAAGACTACTCGGGGCGGAGATGCCTGCGACGAGCGAAATGCCCGCAGCCAGTGCCTTCTGCATGAGTTCAAAGGAAATCCGACCGCTCAGCATTAGCAGAGAGTCCTTGAGAGGCAGCCGGTCGTTGAGAAGGGCGTGGCCGATCACCTTGTCGAGGGCGTTGTGACGCCCGACATCCTCGCGCAGAACCAGCATCTCGCCCTGCGAGTCAAAGACCGCACTCGCGTGAAGTCCGCCGGTTTGTTCGAACGTGCGCTGGGCGGCCCTCAATCTGTCCGGAAGCGTCATAATCATCTCGGAAGAAAACGTTTCAGTGGAGGAGACCCTGGGAAAATTCTCGAACAGCGCATCGATCGTCGCCTTGCCGCAAATGCCGCAACTGGAGGCGCTAAAGACATGCCGCGAAAGGCGGTCGAAATCCACCGATGCCGAATCGCGAAGCAGGACATCGACGATGTTGCCCTTTTCCAAATCCGAATCGCTCTGGCTCGGGCATTGCGAAATCTCGAAGATATCCTCGCCACGGGTAACAACCCCCTCGCTGAGAAGAAATCCGGTCGCGAGTTCGTCATCATGCCCGGGCGTCCGCATCACCACCGCCACGCTGCGACCCTCGACACGAATTTCGAGGGGTTCCTCCACCGCGACCACATCACCTTCGGTTGCCGAGTCCGTTCCACGGTAGCGGACGAGTTCGATCTTTCGCGATGGGTCGTCAGGCACGGACGTCCTCCGGTTTGTTCCAGTTCTCGAACAACGCACGCGCACTCTCGTCCAGATCGATCATCCTGATCGAGTCCCGGTCCACCAGCGCTCTGACGAGCGTCTGCAAGGAAAGGTCGCCGCATTCCAACCGGTCACAGGCTTCCGCCGCGATCTCGATGGGGTAAACCGCCGCCAGGGTTTGGAACAAGCCGTCACACCGACAGACTACAGCGTCGCCACTCGTCGCCATCATACGTAGGAAATCCGTGGTCATCCTCGGCATATCGACACCCACGACGAGCAATCGGTCTGTCGAGCATTGCGCGAGACATGAAGCGAGCCCACCCAACGGCCCCTTTTCCGGCCACTCGTCGATGACGACTTCGGTGTTGGTCTCGAACTGCTGACCGTCGTTGGCCGAGATCATGAGTTGATCCGGATCGAGTGCGCGAAGCTTTTCCAACTGCAGTTCCCAAAGCGGCCTACCGTCAACTTCGAGGAACGCCTTGTCCGTTCCCATCCGCGACGACGTCCCGCCCGCGAGCAAGGCCGCACTGAAGCCGAACGCACTCACGCGCCCGCACTGGTCGCAGCTCCCTCCGCACGAAGCACGCCGTCAGTCAGAATCCTCGCCCTCAGCCCTCCGTGTCCGCGCATCGCCTCCTCGGCTCCGGCACAGACCGCTTCGTTCATCCAGAAGCACGGCTCCGCCTCTTCCGTTCCCATGAATCGGACACCTTGCACCTCGAATTCCTCTCCAATGAGCGCATTGAGATCAACACCCTCGACGATGATGTTCCGTCGAAACACCCACGGGTCGAGATCCGAGAGCTGGAAACGCGTGCACAGATCGTCGATCACCTCCTGCGAGAACAACGTCACCTGACCTTTGTAGTCGGGCTTGTAGTCGAAGTAGCGATCTCCGCGCAGTCCGCTGCCCGCCACACACTCCACCTCGGCGACCTTCTGCATCGGGTGGTCGGCGGGCTCCTGGCCGAAACGACCCTTGAAGCTGTGATCGATCGCAACGTAGATGTTATTCACTCTCATCTTCGGCAATGTCGACGCCCCAACGCTCGATTCAAGGCCTATCCTAACCAACCTTGCGAAGCTTCGTCACGCGTCCCCCGGACACCCATTCCACGACGTAGATGTTCCCGTCCTTGTCGAAGCAAGCGTCGTGAGGATGGACAAACTTGCCTGGCTTCCAACGGTCCCGAAGCCCGCGCATGTTTTTCGTTCCAAGCACTTCCTTCCGCCAAGCCTCGTCGTCTCCGAGATGGGTGATCACCTTGTTTTCCTTGTCGAACAACGTGATCCTCGCGTGAAGATCGGGCACGAGCATGATGTCGCCCTGGATGTCGATGTCCGCCGGAAAAAGAAGCCCGTCCACGAAGCTGATATGCTCGCCATTCAGCGTCATGTATTGAAGCCGTGCGTTAGCCCGGTCACAGATGGCGATCTTCGGCGTTCCGTCGCGCTCGTCGAGCCACTGCCCGTGCGGCGTGCGGAACTGGCCCTTGCCTGTGCCGGTACCACCGAACGTGCTCAGGTACTTCCCGTCCTTGTCGTAGCGATGGATCATGATGCTGCCGTATCCATCACCCGCGTAGAATCCGCCGTCCGGGTGAAAGCTGATGTTCGTCGGCCGGTAGCGGGGATTGGCTTCATCGTAGAGACCCGACTCTCTCGGGTAGCTCCCCTCCCAAACCACCTGTCCCTTGAGCGTCATCTTCGCGATACCCAGAATCTTGTCCCGCGCGAACGCACTGGAGGACAGATAGAGAAACTCGCCGTCCGTCTCCTTCCTCAGATCGATGCCATGCCCCTTACCGACCCCGGCAAAGGTGTGCACATCGCCCATCGCCCGGATACACGTCCCGTCGGGATCGAATACGAAAATCGAACCGGGATTGCCCTGGTGGGTGATGTAGATCAGCCCTTCGCTATCCACCGTCACGCCGTGGGATGCATTGCCATAGCTGTAGCCTTCGGGCAACTTGCCCCACTCATGGTCGCACTCGTAGGTAAACGCACCTTCCCCAATCACAGGGCGCTTCGGATCCGTCTTCTGGGCGAGAAGCAGATTCGGCACGGACAGCGTGGCTAAGGCGGTACCTTGACCCATGGTTTTCAAAAGCTTACGACGATTCACGGATGGAATTAGTTGGTCGTGAGGCATGCTCAAGTCTGACGATTTTGCCGGATGTTGGCGATTCCTTAATTCAATTTATTTAAGTTTTCCTAACTATTCCTGCTTGTCCATGGGTATTATCACGCTATCGTCTAATTTGAATATTTTAAAAACTTGCTCATGAACTGGCGTGACTTTGCGATCGGATTCCTGCTCTTGTGCCTCATTGCTGGCTTTCTGCTAACGGCTCCCGCGAGGCGCGAGAGTGATTTCGCGGCGACGGTGAAACGCACCTTGAAGGCGAAGGGCTACAAGAATATCGAGGCTTCGTTCGACGGTCACCACGTTTATCTCTGGGGCGACGCTCGTCAGCAAGCGACCCGGGACCGCATCGAGACTTTGGTCAGCGAAATCACTGGTACCGAGGCCATCTCGAACTTCACAGGCAAGGAGATCGATCTTCAAGACGCGCGTGCGGAGGCTGCCGATCTCGCTGTCCGTCTCGACCAATCCCAGGCCCTGCAACGCGAGACGGCCTCCGATTTGGCCAACACGGAGAGCCTGCTTGCCGAAGCACGGCGTGTCATCGCTGCGAGGGACCGGGAGTACGCCGAGTACAAGAAGAACGCCGAGGCAGAACAGAAGCGGGCCGCCTCCAAGTTGGACAGCGAAATGGCTGCGCACTCGGCGACGAAATCGCAACTCAGCGAAACCGAAGCCCTCGTCGCACAGGTGCGCGGAACATTAGAGGAGCGCGAGAAGATGTATCGCGATAAACGGATCTCGCTGGAAACCGCACTTGCCACCGCGAACAAGGATCTCACCGAGACCAAGCGCACGGTCATGGAATCGGAGAAACGTCGTAGGGAACTGGAGGCCGCGAAGGCCGAACTCGATTCGACGCTGGGATCGACCCGTGAGCGGGTGACTGTTCTCGAGACCCTCAACAACGATACTCAGATCCTCCTCACCGAGGCGCGTCGCGTGCTCGCCCAGCGTGATCGCGACTACACGGCGCAACGCAAGCAACTGGCCGATGCCAGTTCCGCGGTCGCCAAACTGCGCGAGCAACTCGAGTCCACAACGGCCGAGTTGCACCAGTAGCCAACGGGCGCTTTCCAGCTTCTCGCTGCACGCTCATCCGCGTAGATTCGGTGCATGAGACACCGCATCGCCCCGTTATTGCTGCTCCTCGTCCCCGCGCTCGCCAGCGCGGAGCGCCCGAATTTGATCGTCATTCAGACTGACGAACACAATTTCCGCACGCTCGGCTGCTACCGGGATCAGCTTTCGCCGGAACAGGCCCACATGTGGGGCAAGGGCAATATTGTCGAGACACCCCACATCGACTCGCTCGCGAAAAACGGCGTCATCTGCACGAGCTTCTACGCGACGACGCCGGTGTGCTCGCCCTCTCGGGCGGCCCTCGTCTCCGGCCGCTATCCACACAACACGCCGGTGAACACGAACAACATCCCGCTCGACGACGGGATCATCACCTTCGCCGAGATCCTCCGTCGTGAAGGCTACGCGACCGGATTCATCGGCAAATGGCATCTCGACGGGAGTGGCAAACCGCAGTGGGAGCCGGAGCGGAAGTTCGGCTTCGAGGACAACCGCTACATGTTCAACCGCGGACACTGGAAGCAATTCGAGGACACGCCTCAAGGCCCGCGCGTCAAGGCACGCGACAAATCAGGCAAGCCCAGCTATAGCGTCGACGGAGCGAGCGCGAAATCGTTCGCCACCGATTTCCTCATGCGCAAGGCCGGTGAGTTCGTGGCGTTGAACAAGGCCAGGCCGTTCTGTCTCATGGTCAGTCTCCCCGATCCCCATGGGCCGGATACCGTTCGCGCACCCTACGACACGATCTACGAGCACATGGAATTCGAGAAACCCGCACGTGGCGGGACGACGCGAAATCGTTCGAAGGGTTCCCTGCGTGGGCGATTCCAAACGGAAAGTTCCAGAACATGGCGAAGTACTACGGGATGGTGAAATGCATCGACGACCGCATGGGCGAGTTGCTTGCTCAGTTGCGCGAACTCGAGATCTTCGACAACACCGTCGTCGTCCTCACCTCCGATCACGGCGACCTTCGGGGGGAGCACAACCGCCAGAACAAGGGCGTGCCCTACGAAGCTTCGGCGAAGATTCCGTTCCTGCTTCAGTACCCCGCGAAGATCAAGAACCCCAAGGTTGTCAACGAAGCGCTCACCTGCATCGATTTCCTCCCGACCGTGCTCAAGATCATGGAGGTGAAAACGGCTGGCGAGGAGGAGGGCCGCGATGCTTCCGCGCTTTTTCTTTCCGACAAGACGCCAACCGGATGGAAGGACGTGGGCTTTATGCGCGGCACGGGCGAAAAGACGTGGCTGGCCGCCGTGACCGACCGTTACAAGCTGGTTGTCTCGCCCTTTGCCGATCCGTGGCTCTTCGATCTCGAGGAGGATGCCGACGAGATGAAGAACTTCTTCGGCAGCGCGCCGCACCGCGAGACGATCCGGGACCTCAGCCGCGAGTTGCTGGCCTATGGACAAAAGTTCGGCGATCCGGTGATGACCTCGAATGCGGTCCAAACCGATCTGAAATGGGGCGCCGAGGGCGAAGGCGCTTATTCGCCCCCGGAGCGAAAAGCCCGCCCGAAGCCGAATCCACTGCGCCGAAAACTCGAGGAAGGCAAGAAGCGCCAAAAGAGGAAGAAGAAAAACACCGCGTCTTCGTAATCCGGAGCTGAACTTGTAAAAGTCCGGACGTCCGAAGATTCACATCTCGGCTACAAACGGATCTGCCTCTGCTCCCGGATCGACTCTTCGCACGCCTCGATGAATCGCTGGCAGACGATTGCATCATCGATCGTCGACAGAGGTGGCGTTCCCCTGCCCAGACACTCGTCGACGAAATAGCGCACCTCGTTGATGATGCCGTAGTGGTAGGCCGACCATGTGTGCGCGTGAATCGGCCCCGGCTTGTTCTCCACCCAGTCGCGGTAGCTGAAACGGGTGGCGCCATCGGTCCCGATCACCTTCACGACGAAAGTCCAGGGATCCGAGGAGTTGTCGTCGGCCGCGAAGCTCGCGCAGAAATGCGCCAGCGATCCGTCCTTCATCGCAATATTCACCATCGCGATGTCCTCTTCTTCGTACTCCTCGTAGGAGACGACGGATTTCATCGCCATCACCGACTCCGGCTCACCGGCGAGATACAGCAGGATGTAGGCGTGATGCGTGAGGAGTTGACGAATGACCCCCGGGTAGCGCTTCGCTGCCTCTTCGGGATGGTGAACATGGAAATGGATGTAGGTGGCGACCAGTTTGCCGAGCTTCCCGGCCGCGATCAGTTCCCGAGTGCGCTGGAGGCCGTCCTCGTGGATGTAGTTGTGCCCCGGCGCGAGAACCACACCCCGACTCTCGGAAAGGGCTTTCAGCTTATCGAGTTCGTCCACACTGGCTCCAACCGGCTTCTCGACGAGCACGTGCTTTCCTGCCTCCATCGCCAGTCGCGCGTATTGCGCGTGAGTTTCCAAGGTGGTCAGAACGAAAACCGCGTCAATCTCCGGATCGGCGACGAGTTCTTCGGCGCTTTCGTAGTTTCGGCAGCCAAAGAGTGCGCACTTCTCCTCGGCAAGCTCCGGAGTGATGTTCCAAAGCCCCCGCAATTCCGCACCCGGACAGCGCTCGATCGCCTGTCTGTGGAGCAGCGAGATGTCCCCCGCTCCGATGAATCCAATCTTCACCATGACCGCAGACTAGCGGTCACTGCTCACGGTGGGAAAGTGCAATATCCTTCGCCCTCGAGATCGGTTACACCCCCTCGCCGACGGCGTAGCGGACGAAGCGCCGGACGACGAGTTCCTCGCCGAGGTCCTTCGACTTCGCGGCGAGCAGATCTCCCACCGTCTGGTCGGGATCCTTGATGAAGCCCTGCTCGAGAAGGCAGACCGTGCTGTAATACTTGTCGATCTTTCCCCCGACGATTTTGTCGATGATCTCGGCCGGCTTGTCCTTCATCTGCTCGCGGAAGATCTCCTTCTCTTTCTCGACGAGATCGGAAGGAACCTCTTCACGCGTGATGCAGATCGGCTGGGCCGCCGCGATATGAAGCGTGATGTCCTTGACGAGTTCGCGAAAGCTGTCGTCCTGGGCAACTCCGTCGGAAGCGCAGTTCACTTCGGTGAGAACTCCGACCTTCCCCTGAAGGTGGATGTAGGAAGCAACGACACCGGCATCGCCACCCTCTTCGCCGAGCGCATAACGCGTGCACCGTGGCACTGCCATGTTCTCGCCGAGCTCGCCGATCTTCGCCTTCACCAGATCGCCGACCGTTCCGCCTTCGATGTAAGGCTGGTCGAGCAGCGCGTCCGCGCTCTCGGCCTTGTCGGCGGTCGCCACGTGCCCCACGATCTGTTGGACGAATGCCTGGAAGTTCTCGTTCTTGGCCACGAAGTCCGTCTCACAGTCCACCTCGACGAGAACGCCGACCTTGGCTTCGTCGTCAATCTGCGAAGCAATGACGCCCTCGCTAGTCGCGCGCGAGGCCTTTTTGTCAGCGGCGGCGATCCCCTTCTTGCGCAGGATCGTTTCGGCGGCCTCGAGATCGCCGCCCGCCTCGCTGAGCGCGGCCTTGCAGTCCATCATTCCCGCGTTCGTCTTGTCGCGGAGTTCCTTTACAAGTTGTGCGGTTATTTCAGCCATGATGATTCAGTCAGTCAGTAGGAATGGAGTACAATGCTCCCGCCGGACGGGAACTTGAACAGGAGCGCGGGGTTAGTTAATTCTTGCGGGAAACCTTCTTTTTCCTCACCAGCTTTCCGCCATCAGTTGCCGCGATGACGGGGTCGATGAGATTCTGAAGCACAATGCGAATCGAGCGGATCGCATCATCATTCGCCGGAATGGGATAGGCAATGGGATCCGGATCGGCGTTGCTGTCGACCATGGCAACAACCGGGATTTCAAGTCGGCGTGCCTCGTTCACCGCGATCGATTCCCGTGCGGAGTCGACGACGACGAGGGCGTCCGGCAGGCCATCCATGTTGCGGATGCCCTGCAGGTTGCGGAACAACTTTGCCCGCTCGCGATTCAGCGAGGCGAGCTCCTTTTTCGACATCGACTTGTAGTCGGGAGATTTCTCGATGTCCTCGAGATACTTGAGGCGATTCACACTCTTGCGGATCGTCTCCATGTTCGTCATCGTGCCGCCAAGCCAGCGGTGGTTCACGAAAAACTGGCCGCAGGCCTCGGCGGCCGCCTTGACCGCGTCCTGAGCCTGGCGCTTGCAGCCGACAAAGAGGATCTGGCCGCCATCCAAGGCGAGCTTGGAAAGATACTCTCCAGCCTCCTCCAGCTTTTTTGCCGTCTCCTCAACGTTGATGATGTGCACGCCGCTCCTTTTCAGAAGGAGAAAGGGCTTCATTTTCGGATTCCACTTGCGGCTTTGGTGCCCAAAGTGCACGCCCGCCTCCACGAGTTCTTCGATCAGGTCTTTTGCCATGGTGTTTTCTGCTCGCGGGGAGTGCACGGTCCGGAATTCGATTCTTTCGAAACCGGCTAAACCGCTCGGCAGATGCCGATCCACGCTCCCGCGATGGTTTGGTTTTAAGGTAGTTCAGGTTTAAAGGGCGGGAAGCATAGCCTCGATCGGTCCGAAATCAAGGCGGCAAATCGGCTCACTCGATCCCACGCCGACCGGCGCGGATTCACCGCTATCAGAGGTGGTCGTGACGCGTCATCGCACTCACCGACGCCACGAGCAAAGCGGTGAGGACCGTGGTTGATTTGGCCACGGCGGAGACGAGGACCGCGTCCCTGTTTTCGAGGACATCCGTGGCAGGGCGTCGAAGATCGTACCACAACCATCCACCGATGCCCGCCATGGTGGCGACGTGCCAGAGCTTTATGTGTTCGAGCCCGCTCCCGAACACGTAGATCAGGAGTCCGAGGGCAAGGCTTCCCACCGGAAGCAACCAACGCACATGGTGCCACGCACGGCCGGAAACCGTGACATAGAGCGAGCCCACAAAGGTTTCGGCAAAACCCACCGGCATGACGAGAAGAACGATCGCAATCAGCATTCCGAATCATCCTCCGCCAATGTGGCGGTTCGGTGATCGCGCGGTGAATTTCGCGTGAAATCAGGAATTGCTCGGATCGGAGCGAAGGGCGTTCTCGTGCCTCGCCATCAGCCACAGCAAATCGGACAGACGGTTGAGATACCGAAGGATCTCCCGATTGTCCTGCAAACCCGCTTCAAAGAGAGCGGCCACTTCACGTTCGGCACGTCGACAGATGGTCCGGGCCACGTCCAGATGTGCGGAACGCGCGGTCGCATTCTCCCCGGGAATCGCCCAGCCCTTGAATCGAATTTCGAATTCGTTCTCAAACCGTTCCACTCCCGCCGTCAATTCGGAGACCATTGCATCGGTGGTCAAGGAGAAGCCATCCTTCACGTAACGATCAAGATCCTCGGCCGCCGTGGCGAGTTCACCCATGACGGTGATCAAGGATTTCTGTATGCTCGCAATCGTCTCTCCAACAGCAGCATCCCCCTCCTCGACACGCGCGACACCGAGTGCCGCGTTCATCTCGTCGACCGCACCGTAGGCGGCAACGCGGGCATCGGTCTTCGAAACCCGCCTGCCATACATGAGGTCCGTCATCCCCTCGTCACCGCGCTTAGTAGAAATCGACATGCTCACTTATACGACCGAAAAGGCCGGACGGTCTTGGCAAATCGGTGCTCCAAATCCACCGATCCCGTGATCAAGGTCCCGGAAACACCGAGCTCGTCGCGCCGAAGACATCCGGCTGCTCGACCATCCCCGATTCCGGCGACGGCCACGAGGGCTTCGGCTTGCCCTTGGTCTTGAGAATGTAGATCGCACCCACCACCACAATGATGAGAAGCACTTTCACGATGCTACTCATGATCTGCGCTTCGTTCTCCCTCACCCCGCCGTTTCGCATCCGCTCGATAAGCGATCCCGAGTATTCCTTCGAACGACGGTCGGATTTTTCCCCTCCCTCACCCGAGGGATCCAACGGGTTGGGGGTCTGGAGATTCGTCTCGGTCTCGGTGGATCGAGGAAACAGAGGCGGGGACCACGTGAGCCGCTTGGGTTCGGGCTTCTTGTGCCGGAGATCGACCGGCGGGGATGGATTCGTCCGCTGCGGAGGAAGCGATGATCCAACGGAAGGCAGCGCGTTGAAGGTCACTATCTGGGCTTCCTGATTCCGCCAAGGATTGGCAGCAAAGATGTAGGCGCTACAACCCGGGCACGGCCCGTCCTTTCCGGCGTACTCTCGCTGAAGGGAAAGCAGCCGCTCACACGACGGACAGCGGAAGGTGAACACCTCCGGCTCGCCGCTCGCAACCTGCTCCGGTGGCTCGACGACCGTTGGCGCGAGTACTTCCTGCTTTGGAGTGCGCGGCTGTGGCAATGCACCGGGTCCTTCCCGCCTCTTCGGCAGCACCGGGCGCTGAAACCCCGGCGCCGAAGGCGATTCCGGCGCTGCCACTCTCATTACTGCAGAACTTTCGGACATTGTCTGAGCTCTCGTCCGCTGCGCCATGGTCGGACTAGGTTCCCAACTACGAAAGTTAGGAATACTATGATGTCAACTAATCCTTACCTAAATATTGACGATCTGCGGTTGCCCCTCGCGCAGTTCAAATAGCAACATGAGACATGCCACCGTTCATCACCTTCCTCCTCATCGGATTGCTGGCTGGTTACCTCGCGGGCTTGTTCGTCAAAGGTCGCGGTTTCGGCGTGATTGGCAATCTGATCATCGGCGTGCTCGGGGCCATGATCGGGTGGTTCATTCTCGGGCTCCTCCAGCTCCATAGCACCGGTCTCATCGGCGAGATTATTTCGGCCACTCTCGGCGCTGTCGTCCTTCTCACGGTCATCGGGATCGTGGCCAAGCGTTAGATCCCCGCGTTAGGCTGCACGGCAGTTCAACCGGGTGGTGTCAGCGGTCCGCCGTTTCACTCTCCCTGCTTCACATTCGATTTCACATCGACCGGAAGCTTGGGCTTCTCCTTTTTTGCCGCCGCCTTCTTTTTGGCGGTCTTCTTTGCCTTCGGCTTGCGCTTGGGAGTACTTTCCTCCTGCACCGGGAGCACCTTGATCTCGACATCGACCGGCACGGCGCGAAGACCGGCAATGATCTTCTCAAGTTGGGAGATCGTCTGATCGGCCAAGGACTGCGGCTGGGCATAGCCCGCGCTGGCGGCAGCGATCGTTTCCTTGATCTCGTCGAGCCCCTTCGTGAAGGTTCCCATCGCGCCGACGACACGGCTGATAGGATCGTTCTCCCCAGCGCCGCCCATGAGGAGATTGCGGCCGAAAGTCTTCTTGATGTCCTCCCAACGCGCCGCTTCTTCCTCGGTGAGGATGCCTTCGAGTTCGCGGAACTTCAGCAGGTTGGCCTCGGCACCGGTGGTCAGGGTCTGGGATTCGTTCTCGTAGTGATCGAGGATGATCGCTTCGACTTCTTCATCGGTCATGAGCGGCAGAATCTTTTCCGCGATGCGGTTCATGTTCCGGTAGCTGCCCTGAAGCCGGAACGGTGGCTCGGTGCGGTATTCATCCTGTTGGGCTGCGCTGCGGATGTACTCGAGGTTCACACGCAAGATGGTGTCGCGAACGCGGAACAGCTTCTGCGTCACGTTGACCATCTCGCTGATCTCTTCGACCGAGTAGTTGCCCTCGAAATCGACGCCGTCCTGTGAGCCGGTGGCGGCGATCTGTATGACCGCATAGATGTCCTTCTGGCTGCGGCTGCTCAACTTGGAAAGCACCGGATTACTCGTGAGTGAATTCTCTATGTAGCTCGCTTTGAACGACTCCGCGTGCCCGCCGATGATGTCGCCGAGATTGTAGGTATCGGCGCGGTTGGCAAGCATGTCGGGAATCTGGAACTTGCCCCCGCTCTCCGTGTAAGGATTGCCCGCCATTACCACAGCAACTTTCTTTCCGCGCAGGTCGTAGGTCTGCGCCACGCCGTTGTAGACGCCCTCGATCTTCCTCTGGGCGTCGCAGAGGGAAATGAATTTCTGCAGAAACTCCGGATCGCAGTGCTGGATGTCGTCGAGATAGATCATCACGTTGTCGCCCATCTCGAAAGCAAGGTTCAGCTTCTCGACTTCTTCCTTCGCGCTCATGTTCGGCGCTTCCGCCGGATCGAGCGAGGTCACGCTGTGCCCGATGGCCGGCCCGTTGATTTTCATGAAGGTGATCCCGAGGCGGTTGGCCACGTATTCCATGAGCGTCGTCTTGCCGTAGCCCGGCGGCGAGATGAGAAGCAGCAGACCCATGCGATCGGTACGCGTATCGACGCCGACGGTGCCCATCTGCTTGGCGAGGTTGTCGCCGATCATGGGGAGGTAGACTTCGTTGAGCAGCTTGTTGCGTACGAAGGAAGTCATCACCCGCGGTTTGAATTCACCGAGACGCATGTCCTCGCGTTTGGCTTCGGCGAGTTCGGTCTTCAGATGCTGGTAGGCCTCGAAGCGCGGCACCTGCTCGCGCTCGAAAGCGGCAAGACGCTGGGTGAATTCGAGATAATCGAGGGTGTAGCTCTTGTCGTCGGCGATCACCGCATGCGATCCGAGCATTCCACTCACCGTGGTCTTCGAATCGACCTTGTGTATATCCGTGGACGAGATCTTCCCGCGCAGGAGATGAGCTGCCGTCTCGGCGACCACGCCATCGGAAGCGTCATTCGCCGTTCCAGCGACCCAGTCACGGATCACTTCGAAACTTGCAATCGGATTCCCTTCCAGCGGCGCGAGCGACTCGCTGAATGCCTTTTGCATCCGCTTGCCCGCGAGTTCCGCATTGAAGTGTTTCGCAACTTCGTCGGCTTCCGGCGAAACGACGACACCACTCTCATCCGCCATTTCGTGAACGAGGTACTCGGCCGCGATCTCGATCTCCGACTTCGGTCGATCGGGATCGAACTCGGCCAATGCGGACTCAAGTTCCTCGATGTAGCCGGCATTCCCCGATCCATTCATCGAAAACGCCTTCTTGGCGGCACCGTAGGCACGCAGCTTCGCCCGGAAGATCTCATCATTCCATGACTCCCAGAACACGAGGGCAAAGGCCCGGATGTGAGGGGGATATTTGAGCAATCCGATCCCCTGATGAATCGGCGCGAGGGCCTCGTAGATCTTGAGCGCGTCGTGATCGTGAACGCCCTTGGTGTAGCCTTCCGCGTAACGCGGCCCCATGAATTTCTGCAAATCCTCCTCGCCACTCTTTAGAAACTGCCACGCCAGATATTCGGAGCGGTACACTTCATTGTTCTCGCTAACCACGAGCTGATCCCATACTTCGCGTGTCTCCATCAACGCCTCGTCGGCGATCTCCTCGAAGTAGTCGGTCCCGGCGAGATGGTAGAACATGCTCTCGTCGCGCGGGACGATGCTCAGCTCGAGTTCCTGCGTGCTGACACTGAACTTGTGATTGCCGAACTGGATGACGTTCTTGCCATCGACGTAGAGTTCCTTGCGATCTTTGAGCTGGCGCACCGCATCCTCGCGGATCGTCTTCAGCCGCGTCTGCACGTCGTCCGCCTTGACGCTGTCGCCGAGTTCGGTGAGTTCGGCGATGATGTCACGGACCTTGTCGATCATGAGATCGCCGGCGAGGTAGCCGTTGATCTCGTTGAGCGTCTCGAAGCCTTCCACGCGGTGACGAATGCCGTTCAGAATGCGTTCCGCCGAGCGCAAGAGCGTGTTTGCCCGCTTGTTGCGCGCCTCGAGTAGGCTCTGCTTCCGCGACTCGAAGGCGTCGTATGTCGATTCGCGTTTCTCGGCGAGTTGCTCGATGTATTCGTCGAACTCGCTGAACTTCCCTTCCAGCTCCTCGAGCTGGATCATCGTCTTGGTGAGGAATTCCTCGCACTTCTCCGGCGTGTCGCAGAGATCGAGGTAGTTGATCACCGCCTGGTCGAGCAGCTTGACCTGCGCCCCGAACTGCGCAACGCCCTCGGAGCGTGCGAGATCCTTCTTCTTGTTCTTCAGCTCGACACGGACCTGGTTCAGCGTCGAGTAGATCGCGGAGACATCGTCGATGATCTTCGTCGTCTCCGTCGCGTCCTCGATCTTCAGGTTCCCGACGATGTCGATGAGCATTTCCAGTTCATCGCCCGCCTTGACGAGCTTCTCCTCGATGACATTCGCCTCGGCGACCTTGCCGACCTTTCCAATGACATCGCGCTGTTCCGAGACCTGGGCGCGGTAGGGATCGAGAGCCTTGTCGTCGAGCAGGAACTGAACACAATGGTTCGACACCTTCTCCGTGGCCTCGGCGACCTGACCCTCCATTTTGTCGATACGCTCGGGATCGGCGTAGCGGAGGTCGCGGAGGGAAATGATCTCGCCCCGAACTGTCCGCAGCTCGGCAAGCCGGTGCACGAATCCCATGATGTCGTCCGGCGGCGTGTGCTCCGCGGCAGCGAGCGCCTTGCGGGCGTTCTCGCCGACCGTATCCATCTGACCCCTAGCCGACTTGCGAAGGCGTCGCACCTTGTCGAATTCGTCGATCGCTGCCGCTGCCGCTCCGTTGAGTTGAGTCAGCGCGGCCTTGAGATTATGCGTCTCCTCCTTCCCAACCCAGAAATATGAATCGGTGATGTCACCCGTCTTCTTGACGAGATCGATGTAGAGATCCGCATAGGAATCGTCCTTGCTGAGCAGATTCAGCACCTCGTGGCACTCGGCCATGCAGCGCACAACGTCCGCGTTGCCGATCTTGAAGAGGAACGAATCTTCCTTTGCCGACGCGACGAAATCCTCGCCGGTGAACGGCGTCTTCCAAACCTGCAGCACGTGATGCTTCTGCGGCTCGTCCTCGGCCTTGAAGTAGATCAGTTCACCGTTCTCGAACAGACTGTAGCCGTTGCAGATCACCGGCGTGTCCACCTGCTGTGCGATCAGGTTGTAGGACAACAGGATGTAGTCGCCGCTGAGCCGGTTGTAGAAGATGTAGAGATAGTCTTCTCCGTTCGACGACGCGATGCGCCGATCGAAAAGCATGTTCGTCAGATCGCTCTCGAAGATCTTCGTTTCGCCCGTCTGCAGGTGGTAGCCGTTGGAGAAAATGATGCCGTGGTCGTCCGGCAGCAGCACGCAGGAATGCTGAATGGAATCGATGCGCTCCACGTGCTGCGTCTTTTCGTTATAGACGAGAAAACGGTAGAACTTTTCCTGATACGGCTTGATCTGCAGCAGGATCATACTGCCAACGAAGGCGTAGAAGATCTCTGCATCGTCGAGCGTCTGATCGACGTTGTCGACCGGTTCGTCGTAGATCCCCTGCCCACTGTCGGTGTTGTCCTCGACCTTGATCGTGAGATCGCCGCCGATGGTTTCAACGAAGAGACGATCCTCGATCGAGATATGCGGGTGTTCGCCGCCGCGGTGCATGTCGCGGTGCGCGCGTTTCCATTCGAATTCCTGCTGCGGCGGGAACTGGTATTCGTGATCGAAACGATTGCCGAGGTATTTCAGCGTTCCCTCATTGAGGAGAAACTTGAAGGTCTTGATGTCTTCGACCGCCTTTCCCACACGGAACGCCGCGTAGAGATGCGGTCCGATCACCATGAACTTCACGAAGATCGTCTCCTTGTAGAACTTGTAGAGATACTTGAAGTCGTCCGCAAATTCCCCGGGCTCCTCCAGAATGTTCTCCGGATTGATCTCGGTGAAGGTGTGGTTCTCCGGATCGAACTCATAGACCGCGAAGACGTCCTTCAGTTCGGTCGTCGAGCGCAGGCCAAACTGGACGTTGTAACCGAAAATGAAGCGATTCGCCCCGATGGCGATCATGTCACGCGCCGTGCAATTGTTCGCGGTAGTGACGCGCTCGGTCGCGACGAGTTGTGGCTCGATGGCCCCGAAGACTTCCTGGCGGTCCGCGTTGAGCTTATTGAGCCGGTTTCGCAAATCCGCCCCGTGCTTCTCCAACCGCGCCCGAATGACCTCGTACGC
>CAJIAN010000468.1_pt1 | contig 27923 bp, 25 predicted proteins | sample 9199061 | NCBI WGS metagenome assembly CAJIAN01 (sample SAMEA7708264, study PRJEB35096) | sediment metagenome | biome: marine neritic benthic zone biome [ENVO:01000025]; feature: sediment [ENVO:00002007]; material: shallow marine sediment [ENVO:03000034] sea grass bed [ENVO_01000059] ...
CACGCGATTCCCACTGCGGTGGAGCTCTCAAACGCATTCACCAAGCTTGCGAGCGCCGGGATCGTCGAGGTTGCCGACGATCACCGCTTTCAAATTCGCAAAGACTTGCTGCCGGAGATCGAGAAGGCCTACAAGGGAAAGGGAGGATTGTTCGAGTCTGGGACGAAAGGCGAAAAATGGCTCAGATCAGTCGACATGACGCCGACGACGATTGGCGATGATCTGATAACAGCAGACGAAGTTTCGGTCGCCTACCGCGAATACATCGCAGCCAGCAGGAAACGGCAAGGCAGCGACTGACTCACGGCGGCGTTGAAAACGATTCTTGCTTCGCTAGGCTGCTGGGAACCGACCTTTGGGCAGAACCTATGAGAATCCGCGAGGCGACAGTTGCCGATCTTCCCACGATTGTCTCACTGAATCGCGAGGTCCAGACGATGCACTCCGGCGCATTTCCCGAGATCTTCGGAGATCCCTCCGACGAGGAGATGGTTGACGCGTTCGGCGCCGATATGGGGGGTCCGGATTCCCACTGGCTGGTAGCGGTGGAAGAAGAGCAGCAGACCATCGGCTATCTAAACGCCGAGTTCCAGCAGCGCGACGAGACTTGGTGCTCGGTTTCACGAAGGATTTGCTACCTTGGGGGGATCGTGGTCGCCCCGGAGTTCCGTCGTCGGGGGATCGCCAAGGCACTGCTGAATGCTCTGAAGCAGCAAGCCGCTGCGCGCGATATCGGCCAGATCGAGCTGGACGTCTGGGCGTTCAACGACGAGTCGAGAAAAGCATTCGCCAGCCTCGGCTTCCAACCGCTGATGCATCGGATGCGCACCTCTGTCGAGCCAGAGGGAAACAGCGGGGAAGACTGAACCTCTGCCTCTCAAGGCCGATACCAAAGCGGCCCCGACGGCCCGAGTTCCGCACCCGTGCCCATCCAGATCAGCAGCAGGGCGATCCACACGACGGAGAACACAACGGCATAGGGCAGCATGAGCGCGACGAGGGTGCCGATGCCGCCCTTCGGCATGTACTTCTGCATGAAGACGAGGATGATGACGACGTAGGGATTGAGCGGAGTGATGATGTTGCTGCAGGAATCGCCGACGCGATAGGCCGCCTGGGTGAGTTCGGGGCTGATGTTGGCGCCAGTCATGAACATGGGGACGAAGACGGGGGCGAAGAAGGCATACTTCGCGGAAGCCGAACCGATGAAGAGATTGGCGACCATCACGAGGAGGATGAAGGCGACGATGAGCAGCCACGGCGGCATTTGGGCGGAGGAGAGCGCGGTCCCGCCCTTGATGGCCAGCATGGCACCGAGGTTCGACTCCTTGAAAAAAGCGACGAACTGCGCGGCGAAGAACGCGAGCACGATGTAAGGCGCCATGTCGGCCATCGTCTTGGCCATCATCTTCGCGACGTCGTGGTCGTTCTTGATCGTCTTTGCGGCGATGCCGTAGGCGATCCCGGGGAGGAGGAAGCAGAAGAACAAGAGCGGGACGATGGCTTTCACCCACCGCGGGAACGGTCCGGCATTGCCTTCGAGCGGCATGTTGACATTGATGAAGTGGCCGGGGTTGACGAGCGCGAGGATAACGACAAGGAAGAAGCCAAAGGTGCTCGCCGCCCACACGAGCCCCCGTTTCTCGTCGGCGGTGATGTGCTGGTGGGCGGCATCTTCCTCGGTCAAGGGCGACGGACCTCCGAGTTCGGGGGGGTTGTTGGCGTAGCGTGGCTCGACGAACCACGCGGTGACCGCCCACCCGACTCCGGTCAGCACAACAGTCGATCTGACCATGAACCAGTAGTTGCAGGTGGCCGCCACTTCGTAGTCCGCGTCGAGGATCTGCGCTCCCTCGGTGGTGAATCCGGCGAGGAGCGGATCGAGTCCGGTGATGAATAGGTTCGCACTGAATCCGGCGGAGACCCCCACGAAGACAGCCGCGATGCCGACGAGGGGCGATCGGCCCACCGACTTGTAGAGCGCCGCAGCGATCGGCGGAAGCACGACGTACCCCGCATCGAGCGCCATCGAGGACATGATGCCGAGAAAGATCATGGCCGGAGTGAGCAGACGCTGCGGGGTGATCATCATGCCGACCTTCAGTAGGGTGCCGATGGCACCGGAACGTTCCGCGACACCGATTCCGAGCATGCCAACGAGAACCACTCCGAGAGGAGCGAAGTTCGTGAAGTTCTTCACGAGATTGTCGATGGCCCAGAACGCGCCATCGCCCGAAAGAAGACCTTTGGCTTCGATGCTCTCGGTATTCTCCACCATGTTCCCGTCCGCGTCCGGTTTCATCGTCGTCAAGTCGACCGACCAGCCAAAAGCGTAGGCGATCTGCGAGAGCACGAGGACGACCAACGCACCGATGATGAAGAGCGACATCGGGTGCGGCAGCTTGTTGCCGAGCCGCTCGATGCGATCAAGCAGGCCCTTCTTCTTCTCGTTCGGTTCCCGTTCGGCGTCGTTTACGGGCTCGGTGTCGTCCGACATGCCGCGATGATGCGCGAATGGAGCGCCGTGCCAAGGACGAACTCACACCGACGCTCCTTTGTCTTGAACTAAATCGTTCAGATCGATATCATCCGAGCATGACGTGTCTCCCGATCTGGCGCATCGCCGCCACCCCTCCCCTGTTGTGCCTTGCCGTCGCGCTTCTGGTCGGCACTGGCTGCAAGTCAACCGAAACCGGCCTGCCTACGCCACTGCCGGATCGTGAGGAGCGCCTGCAGCACGGCTACCTCTTCTACCTCGATGGCGCGGGTGGCGGCACGGCCAAGAAGAACTGGGCGGGTGGCGTGAAGGACGGATTCCTCGCGGCGGGATACAAGGGAGCCGGCGAAATGTATTCCTGGGAGAAGGGCGACGGCATCCGAGGAGACCAAGAGGCGGCGATCGAATACAAGCGGAACATGGCGAAGGGCCTCGCTTTCGAGATCATGAAGTTCAAGACCGAGCACCCAGGTGCGCCGATCGGGATTCTCGGGTTCTCGGCGGGAACAGCGGAGGCGATCTTCGCGCTCGAAATCCTTCCACAAGGCGTGACCGTCGATACTGTCGTGCTCCTCGGCGCATCCATCAGCAATGATTACGACCTCACCGAAGCCCTGAAGCACGTTCGCGGCAAAGTCTACGTCTACACCTCGACCCACGACCGGATGCTCGGGAAGATCATGCCGCTCTCCGTCACTGCGGATCTGAAGAAGGACGTCCCCGGCGCCGGGATCGATGGCTTCGTCCTCCCGGAGGGAGCGGGCTCGGAGACAGGGCAGCTTTACGCCAGCAAGATCGTCACCATCCCGTGGGACAAGGAACTCGAGAAGGACGGCGACTACGGCCATCATTTCGACAATGTGAAGCCAGCATTCATCCGCGACCATGTGGCGCCGCTGTTCATGGGGAAATCCGTGCCTTTGTTGAGAAATCGCCCCGGAACCCCACCAGCCCCGGAAGCCCCGAGTCTGCCTCCTCCATCAACTCCGGAGCCAGTTACCAACCCCACTCCAACTCCGCCAGAGCTGATCCCGGAACCGGTGGAGCCGGATCCCGAGGTGCCGCTTCCCCCGCCGACACTCTAGCAGATTTCTACCAAGGCGCGTTGGCCATACAGAGGAGGTAGGTAGCAGCGATCATGATCATGATGAGGAAGACCCAAGCGATCGCGTTCGACCGCTCGCGCTCCACACCTTTGGAAGCACCGACGATCCGCTTGTAATCCTTACGAAGGACGCGCCTTCCTTCCGGGCAGAGGACGAGGTAGAGCATGAGGCCATGCACGGTCGTCCCGTAAGGAAATCCCAAACGTCCGAGCGCAGACAACAGGCACGGCGGCACGAACACCCAGCGCGCCAACGCGAACAATCCGAAGCTGCCGACGAACTGGGCGAATCCCGTCACGAGCAACAACGTGCCCCAAGCCAAGTTCGTTTCCGCAGTCGAGTACATCGCGGTGTGAAACTCGCCGTAGCCAAACACCATTGTCACTGCAGCGCTCACCAAATAAAGCCAGCCTGAATTCCTGATCGCGTATTCAGCACGGCTAAACTTCCGCCGCTCCGTTCCAGCCGGACATTCCTGTGGAGATGCTTGCATTGGGCTGTCCGCAATAAACCATGATTTCCATATTTTCCTTACAACGAATGGGTGCATATCTGACAGACCGGATCGTCGGGTTTCCATGATAAACACTGATCGTCAGCTCCTCGGCGCCACCACATTTCAGATTCTCGTTCTAGCCGTCGGTGTCGGAGTCTTCTACTCCGCTTGCGGCAGGAAAGTCGTCAGAACGAGCGAGACCGTTCATTATACGGAGAACGGATCATCGCCGGAGGAGACGAAAGCTTCGGCAAACGAGGGCAAGGCCGAACCGCTGACCATGGATACCGTTCCCATGCCAGAAGGCGCGAAGCTCGTCATGACCGCCCGGGACACGCGCACGATCATGCTCCGTGGAGCGAACGATCTGGAAAAGGTGAAACATCATTTCGAAACACGGCTAGGGAAGCTGGGCTGGCAGAAGGACCTCGCGAATTCGGAGGTGGTCGACGGCGTCGGCTTCCTCGAGTTCAAGAAAGGCGATCTCAAGGTCACCGTGACGTTGAATCCCGACAGTGACGGCCAGACGATGGCCTACATCCTCCAAGGCAGCGGTATCGATGCACCGGAGGAAGAGGACGGTGACGAGGCGCTCTAGCACACTCTAGGAATGGTGAAGGTAGCGCGCTCTGGCCCAGAGCGCATAGGGTAATGAAGATCCCATGCCGCACCATTCTCGTGCGGCCTGAGCCATGCTGCACTACCACGCAACACGGAACCCTACCATGGTTCCCACTCGCGGACGCGGTAGTAACGTTCGCCCCCGGTCCCCGGGTCCTCGTCGACGAAAGTCGTTCGCCAGCCACCGCTCTGAACGGTCTCGGGAAGGTCCTCCCATGTTTTCTGATCCGACGAAACCTCGACCAAGTAAACTTTCCCGGGACGGGAATTCCACATGATGCGCACGTGGTTGGTCGTGCCTTCGAACGCTATCGAGGTGATCTCGAAAGGCTTCTCGGAAAGCCGGTTTTCGTACCACACGACCTTGTCATCGTGCTCGACATTCGTGTCGAAGATGTGACCCGACGCGAGAAGGATATCGTTATCGCCATCCCCTTCCAGATCGGCGACGAAGGGCGACGCCGACCCCACTGCCGCCGTCGTCAGTATTCGCTCAGAACTGAAGGTCCCCTCCCCATCGAGGTTTTCATACCAAGCGAGCTTGAAATCCTTCACCGAGGCGCAGAAGACGTCGAGATCCCCATCGCCATCCGCATCCGCGGCATAGACGCCGTGCGCGGCATGGGAGTTGGTGGTGATGATATTCCCCTCGCTGAAATTGCCACTGCCATCGTTCTCGAACCACTCCACCGTCCAGTCGCCCAACGAGGCGGACAGCACGTCGTGGTCCCCGTCGTTGTCGATGTCGGCACACACCACGGCATAGGCACCGACAGCGGCGTTTGAGATCGGCTGACTCGGCCCAAAGTTGCCCTCGCCATCGAGGTTTTCGTACCATTCGACGAGGTTCGCCGGCACGGACACCGCGAGCGCGTCCGCATCATCGTCGCCGTCCAAGTCGCATGCCCATGCCGCCGCCGAGGAGGGCGCATCGACGGAGATCGGCCGCAGGGGCCCGAAGTTTCCTTTCCCGTCAAGATTCTCGAACCAAACCACCTCGTCGGCGGCCGACAGCACGTCGATGTCCCTGTCGCCATCGAAGTCGATCGCGAACAGCCCCCGCGAGTAGAGGTTGTCCGTGGAGATGACACGCTGCGGCCCGAAGTTCCCCTCGCCATCGAGGTTCTCGTACCACGCGACTTTGTGATCACCATGGGATGCGGAGAGAACATCCATGTCGTCGTCGCCATCGATGTCGGCCGCGAAGACCGTAACCGCGCCCAACGCGAACCGGGTGATGGTCTGCTCCGGTCCGAACGTTCCCGAATCGGCGAGTTGGTTCTCATACCAGACGACCTTGTGGACCCCCTCGAGCGCGGCGATCGGATCCGGATCGCCGTCGCCGTCGAGATCGGCCGCGACGATGGAATGCGCGCCCGCGGCATTCAGCGATATCGCCTTCTCCGAACCGTACACGGAATCGGCGGCGTTCGCCGAGATCCCGCAACCGTAGAACAACAGAATAAGAGAAACCGAGAGTCGGGGGCGAACGGCAGGGAATGCGGAGGTCTTCACGCGGGAATTTGTTTGGGGAGCGATGCGGTCCATTTAAATGAATCGACGCCTTTTCTGGCAAGCTTGATCACCGTCCCCGGCAACGATTGATCACGGCAAGCGTTTCCAGACTTGCAGACGCCCATCGGACGTCGCCGTCACCAGTCGCCCCTCTCGGCCAGATCAATCGTGAGTTTGGCCACTCTCACATTTCCCCGATCCAGGTTGAACTCGGTGATGGCTCCCTCGACAGCCGGCCAACGAACCGACGACCACCGCGTTCTTCAGCTAGTGTCCCGCCGTATGCAGCCTGTCCCAAACGACCACAATGTCCTTGCCGTTCTCTTTCCAACTCTCGGTGAAAACCTGATCGTCGGAGGTGATCTCGTAGGACTTGGGGGCGGTCGGCACGTCGACAGGGAACTTTTCGGGATCGTTGGTCGCGGTCGGAGTAAACCGGTAGCTATCGCTGCCAAGAACCTCGTAGGTGGCGCTAAAGGAAACGCTGTGTCCCGTATCTGTCCCTGCCTGCGATGTCAGCTGCACGCCCATATAGGGTGCCGCGTCCTCCTCAACCGGAGAAAAGATCAGCATGCCGAGCGGATTCTCGCCGAAAGGCTCTTTAGTGCCCCCGGAGTCGGTTACCTTGAACGACTTCAGCTTCCATACACCGGTGATCGAGTTCATGACTTTCAGATTCTAGAACGGCTGCGGTCCCAGCTTCCCGCCGTCGGTCGTCTTGAACTTCTCGTCCAATTCCGGAAAGGGAAGGCTCCCGTAGTCGCCGCGGATACTCGCGAGTTGCTCCGGAGTCAGACCCGGATTGTTGGGGTTGGTCCACGGACCGAGCGGCGGCGGATTCGTGCCCCCCTGAAACTGCCCCGGCCCCATAATCCGCTTCGGCTTTGCAATATTCTGCGCCGCAGCTGCCACCGCCAGCGCACGTCCGAACCAGAGCCACGTGTCCTGATCGCTCGGATCGACGACCAAGCTCATTCCGCGCGCGGCGCCATACCAGAAGTAGTAGCCATTCGGGGGCAGGAAGCCCGGCGGGTTCGGGGGGGTGATTCCGAATTCGTTGAGTTCGTCCTCATAGGCGGCATCCATGCTGTGGAGCGGCCACCAGCCGTATTCCTCCACGTTTCTGCGCTCGTCCCAGAGCACGCCCTGTCCGAAGTCCTGAAACGCTAGCATCAGATTCTCCTGAAGGTCCTCTTTACCTCCAAGCGACTCTTCGACCTTCATCAAACCAAATATGTGCTTCAGGGCTGCGGCGTTGTTCTGCGCTTTGGCGGTAAACTCATCCAAGCTGTCCCGGTAGAACTCCTGCGACAGTGGGAAAATCACATTCACTTCCGTTTGCACGTCATCGCACTTCACAAACGGCTCCGGAGGATCTGTCGGACATCCGCTGTAGGTCTTGACCTGCCCATTCTCGACGTGCATCGGCCACGGAGGATTGGTCGCGTTGTCGACATTGAAGAAGAAATCATTCCCCATCTGCTGTGTGTACTCCATCGCTTGATCGTAGTTGGTCAGCGCAGATCCAACAACGCCACTCGCTTATCCCCTGGCGACATCACTTATCTGTGGGCGACTTCCGCGAGTCGGCAGCTTGACCACGAGGAATCGCCTCGCCTAGATTTCGTCGCAAGTACTCCGAGGGAGAATCCCATGTCCGCGTTGGCGGGTGCATCCGAGAGATCACTCTCTGATCATGAGGCGCGCGTATCCCCGTTTTTCTTTCTTTCTGCGACGTGCCCTATCTTTCGATATTCCAATCCGACTTTGAGATGCCCGAAAAGGTGTGCGTGGTCGCCCCGGGCCCTAGCTGTAAAACCTACGCACCGAGAATACCGAAGGATCGCTACATCATTGCCGTCAGCAAGGCGGTGTTGATTCCGGATCTCGAGACCGACCTCTGGATGATGAACCATTCGGAACAGGATTGGTTCGAACTTGCCAACAACGGATACAAGGGCCCACGGGTCTTTGGTTCCAGCGTGGTCCGGTCACATCCTCATCTTGCGAACGACCGAGACATCTACACCTTCAAGCAACGAGAGAAGTTCCTCGGAAACCCGGTCGTCGAACCGGTCAAGGGACGCATACGGTTTGGAGCGACCGTATCGGGGTGCGCCCCCACCCGGCTCCAAGTTCCCACTTACAAACTTGAACACGCATGAGCCTTACGGCCAGCTCAGCTCGGACAGGTCTCGCGCTCCAAACTCAAGCGATGACATCATGGAGCACGCGCCCGGCCACATCGGTCAGCCGGAAACGCCTTCCGCTGTGCAGGTAGGTGAGCCGCTTGTGATCCATGCCTAGCAAATGCAGAATCGTCGCGTGGATGTCGTGGATCTCGACGGTGTCGACCGCGGCTTTGTGTCCGATCTCGTCGGTCTCGCCGTAGGAGGTCCCGCCTTTCGCACCGCCGCCCGCGAACCAGTAACATCCCGCGTGAGGATTGTGGTCGCGACCGGTTGGCTTTCCTCCTGAGAGTTGGGAAACCGGAAGCCGTCCGAATTCGCCGCCCCAGATGACCAAGGTCTCGTCGAGAAGTCCCCGCTGCTCGAGATCGGCGAGCAGTCCGGCAATCGGCTGATCGGTTTCGCCCGCGAACTGCGTGTGGTTCTTCCGGATATCATTGTGGCCGTCCCAGCTCCGCGCGTTTTCCATCCCGCCGGAATAGATCTGCACGAAGCGCACGCCACGCTCGATCATCCGCCTGGCCATCAGGCACTGGCGCGCGAAGTGCTGGCAGCGTTTTTCGTTCAGACCATAGAGGTTCCTGATGTGCTCGGGCTCGCCCTCGATCTCGAAACACTCCGGCGCCTCCTGCTGCATCCGGTAGGCGAGTTCGAAGCTCTTGATCCGCGCGGCGAGTTCGCTCTCGGCGGGATGACGCTGGCGATGCGATTCATTGAGTTTGCCGACAAAGGCGAGCTGCGCCCGCTGCTGTTGGTCGGTGAGCGAGGCGATGCGCTTCAGATTTGGAATTGGCTCGCCCTTTGAACGCACCCACGTTCCCTGGAACGCGCCGGGAAGAAAACCACTGCTCCAGTTCGCGGCGTGGCCTTTGGGAAGCCCGCGGTTTAGCGGATCAGACATCACGACGAAGGCGGGAAGGTTCTGATTCTCGGTGCCAAGGCCGTAGGTCACCCAACTGCCAACACAGGGATGCCCCATGCGCGTGACGCCCGTATTCGCCATGAAGAGCGCCGGACTGTGATTGTTCGACTGGGTGTGGAACGACTTGACGAACGCCATCTTGTCCACGTGCTGCGAAAGATGCGGGAACAGCGAGGACGCCCACATGCCGCTCTGGCCGTACTGCTTGAATTCGAACGGCGACTTCAAAAGCGGACCGACCGCCTTGTCGAAGAAACCAGTCGTGTTGTCGAAGCCCTCCAGCTTCTTTCCATTCACCTTCTCGAGTTCCGGCTTGTAGTCCCACGTGTCGATATGGCTCGGTCCGCCGTTGATGAACAGCCAGATGACCCGTTTCGCACGCCCGAAGCTGTGCGGTTGGCGGGGCGCCATCGGGTTCGGCCCGAGGTGCGCATTCACCGCAAGGCCTTCGCTCTGAAGTAACGACCCGAGGGCGAGCACGCCGATGCCGCCACCGGCGCGTTGGAGAAGTTCGCGGCGGGTGTAGGCGGTTTCAATACGCCCACAGTGGTTTTCGACGATTCTCATTCTGGTTACTCGATGTAGATGAATTCGTTTCCGCTCATGAGGGCTGCGCAGAAATCGGTGAGGCCTTTGTGGCTATCACCGCTGTGGGATTCGGTCTGGCGTAGAAGGAATTCCTCGCCCGCCTTGAATTCCTCCACCGTCGGCGCGCGACCATAGGCGATGCGATAGGCCAAGCTCACCGGTTTCAGAGCGCCCGCAAGTCGCCGTGCGAAGCCCTCGGCCATCTTCCGCAAGTTGGGATCGTTGATGAAAACGAGCGCCTGGCTCGGTGTCGTCGTCACCGCACGGCGACCAAGACTCGTCAGCGTGTCGGGCCAGTCGAAGAGTTGCATGATCGGCACGAGCTTGCTCCGCTTCACCTTGAAATAGATGCTTCGGCGGACCATTCCCTCGTCGAGCGTTCCCGGGCCGTACATCTTCTCGTCGAGCAGCCCGCTCACCGCGAGCGCGTTGTCACGGATCGCCTCAGCCTCGAGCCGTCGCGGTGCACGCTTCGCCTTGTAGACATCGCTCATCACAATCAGGCGATGCATGTGCTTGAGGCTCCACTTGTTCTCGATCAACTGCACCGCGAGCCAGTCCAGCAGCTCCGGATGGGTGGGTCGCTCGCCCTGGAATCCAAAATCGTTGGGCGTCGCCACCATCCCGGTTCCGAAATAGTGATGCCAGAGGCGGTTGACCATGACCCGCGCGAGCAGATGCCCCGCGCCCTTCTCCGCATCGGTGATCCAGTTCGCCATCGCGGTCCGGTTCTGCTCCTTCGGCGGCTCTCCGCGATGAAGCACCCGGAGAAACCCTAACGGAGCCACCTCTCCCTTCTGGCGCGGATCGCCCCGACTGAGGAAATACGTTTCCTTGTAGAAGTCCTTGATGCTCCCACTGCTCGTGTGGTGCCGCATTGGTTTCGACTTCCGCCCGTCCGTGCATACCATCACCTTCTCGATCGACTTCTTACGCTGCGCGTCAAGATTCGCCACCTTCGCATCCAGCTCACGCCACTTCCGGTCGATCGGCTTGTAGAGTTCGAGGATTTCGGCGCGAAGTTTGTCGTCGAAGTTCCCGTTCGCACCGGTGATGAGCTTGTCGATGCGCCGCGTGGCAATTTCCTCGGGACTGGCCTCGTTGCCGAACTTCAGACTCGAAGGGTTTCTATCCGAAACCGACAGCCGCAGGCGTCCGATGTTGTGCTGCGTGTTGTTCTCGAACTTCAGGGTGAAGACGAGCGGTTCGCCCTTCCTGCAGGCGTCCGGATTCGCGATCTCGTACATCGCCGCGTGGTCCTTTCCGAATTGTGGATCCAGCGCCCACGCCGACTTCGCGTTGTCGTCGATCGTCGCCTTCACGGGTAGCCCTTTCTGTTCGAAGGTGGCCTTCGGGTTGGCTAGCTTCAACTCGCGACCGCCGCAAGTGATCTTGAAATCCGTGAGCGCGATGTTGCCATTCGAAGCCCGACCCGGCCCGCCGCGCTTCATTGACTTGTGCTTGAGCGCTTCAAGTTGAATTGCACGCAGCCCGCGCGCAGGCGAGGCTGCCGTGAACGTGTAGGTGTCGAAATTCGGGTTCTTGCCTGTCGCGAGATACGAACCGTCCGGCTGTTCCTTGAATTCCGCGCCGCCCTTCGAGACGAGCGCACTCGGCCGCAGAACGGTCCACGCGGCGGGCGTGGTCGCGCCCACCGTCTCCTTTCGTTCCTTGTTCCACTTCCGGAACGAAGCCACGAGTTCTTCCTTCCCGTAGGCATCGCGCACTGTCTTCGCCTCGGCGATTCTGCGATCTAATCCAGTTTCCTCCGTCGGATCGAGCTTGCTCATGTCGATGTCGACGTCGCTCCGCACGGTCGTGGTGAACGCCGAAAGCATCGAATAGTAATCGCGCGTCGGAATGGGATCGTACTTGTGATCATGACACCTGGCACAACCGATAGTGGTCGCCAACATCGCGCTCCCGACCGTGGCCAGCATGTCGTCCATCGCATCGTAGCGAACACGTTCTGCTTCGCTGATCGTGATCTGCGTCGGATACACTCCGGCCCCAAGAAAGCCGGTCGCCATCATTGCCAGCGGCTGCTCCGGCGCCATCTCGTCGCCTGCAAGCTGCCACTTCACGAACTGGTCATACGACATGTCCATGTTGAACGCGCGGATGACGAAGTCGCGATAGTGGTAGGCGAATTTCCGATCGTAGTCGTGCTCGAAGCCATGACTCTCCGCGAACCGTGCCACATCCAGCCAGTGCCGCGCCCAGCGCTCGCCGAAGCGCTCGCTCGCGAGAAGTTTCTCAACCGTCTCCTCATACGGCGTGACGTCATCGGGATGCGTCGGCAACCCGGTGAGATCGAAATGAATCCGCCGCCGCAACACAGCTTCGGAGGCCGTCTCGCCGCTCTCGAGAAAATCATCGATCTTCGTCTTGCCCCCGAAGTCGCGCTTCAACGGCGCGAACGCCCAGTACTTGCGATCCTCCTCCGACACCACCATCGGTCCTTCTTTCTTCTTCGCATTCCGCGCGACCAGCGGCTCGTCGTAGGCCGCGCCAAGCGCGATCCATTGCTCGATCGCCGCGATCGATTCCTCCGGCAACTGCGGTTTCTTCGGTGGCATGTGTGGCTCCTCGCGATGCCGCAGGTAATCTATCAACGGGCTCTTCTCCGGCTTCCCGACAGTAACCGCGATCCCCTGATCACCACCGGCGAGCAACCCGCCCCGCGTCGTCAGATCGAATTCCGATCGCGTTTTCTCTCCTCCGTGGCACTTCACACAATTCTCGACGAGCAGCGTGCGCACCTTGCCCGAGAATAGTTCGAGGCTCTTTGCCATATTGGCCGCGTGATCGGGCGGGGTCGCGGCCCTGGCGATGGGCAAAAGCGAGAGAAGGAGCGCGATTGGAAGGTATCTCATGCGGAGGCTGGAAAAACCTACCAGTGAAATGCCCCCAAAGTAAACTCGCCAGATCAGGCGACTTTCTCGTCCCCGTAACGCCTGATTCCAATCAGGCGTCAGCACGGTGAATAGGCGATCGAACCGTTTCCACCCCCCCCGTCGGAATCGGGAGCTACAGAAACCAGACATTCTCTTTACATATCTTTTACAAACACCACGCCGGGAACCGCTAGGTTTCTAGCATGAAGCTCAGTATTTCTTTCACTGCGGTGGCCGTGCTCGGATTGGTAGCAAGCCCGATCGTGCAACAGGCTGCCGCCCATCCCCACCCACACGGACACGGTCACGCCCATTGGCACTATCACGGGCACCCGATCGTCCCAATCACGCGCCCGATCTCCGCACCACCCCGGCCGAACAATCCCAGACAGACGCCGGTCCAGGTCACGCAGGTCGACGCTTTCATCAAGGTGAACAACCAACTGGCGACGACGCAGCTCGACATTGCGCTCCACAATCCGAACAGCCGCCAGGTCGAATCGGAGATCATCATTCCAGTTCCCGATGGTTCGGTGTTCCGCGGATTCAGCTTCGAGGGAACGAATCTGGAAGCCACCGCAAAAATCCTCCCGCACAAGGAAGCGCGGCAGATCTACGAATCCATCGTGGCGCAGACGAAGGACCCCGCTCTTCTCGAATTTGTCGGCACGGGGATGCTGCAATCCAGCGTCTTCCCCGTTCCAGCTCGCGGAAAGCAGAAGGTCCGCGTGATTTACGAACAATTGCTGCCGGTGGACGGCACGCGCATCGACTACACTCTGCCACGGTCCGAAACGCTCGAATACAAGACGCCGTGGAATATCCGCGTCGAAGTCAAGTCTGCGGAGCCGATTGCGTCGTTCTACTCGCCAAGCCATCAAATGGCGATCCAGCGCATCAGCGAACGCCATATCCGAGCGAGCCTCAAGAACACGCGGGAACCCGGCGCCTTCCAGTTCTCGATGCTGCGCCAGAAAGACGATGACGTGACCGCCTCGCTCATGGCCTACCCGGATCCGAAGATTGGAGGTGGCTATTTCCTCGTGCTCGTCGCGCCACCCGCCGACCGCAAAAAGGCGAAAACAAAACCGCTCAAGCGCGAGGTCACCATCGTTCTCGATCGCTCCGGCAGCATGGCGGGCGAAAAACTCGAGCAGGTGCGCGCCGCGTCGTTGCAGGTGCTCGAAGGACTCGAGGACGGCGAAGCTTTCAACATCATCGTCTACAATGAATCGGTCGAGATGTTCTCCTCGAAGCCGGTGACCAAGGACCGAGCGACGATGAAGAAGGCACGCGAGTATTTGAGTGCGCTTCGCGTGAGCGGCGGCACAAACATCCACGACGCCCTCGTCGAGGCATTGCGCCAGAAGCCGGTCAAGGGATCGCTGCCCATCGTTCTCTTCCTCACCGACGGCCTGCCAACGATCGGCCAAACTTCGGAGAAGGCGATCCGCGAAGCCGCAGCCAAGGGAAATCCGCACAAGCGCCGGATTTTCACCTTCGGCGTCGGCGTCGACGTGAACACTCCCCTACTCAGCCGACTTGCCGACAAGAGCCGCGCCACCGCCACCTACGTGCTTCCGAAGGAAGACGTTGAGGTGAAAGTGGCTCAAGTCTTCCGTAAACTCAGCGGCCCCGTGCTCGCCGATCCCATGCTTTCCATCGTCGACACCAAGGGCAATCCGGTCCCCACCCGCGTGACCGATCTCCTCCCGTCAACGCTTCCGGACATCTATCAAGGCGAACAACTCGTCCTGCTCGGAAAATACATCGGCGACGAGCCTCTGAAGTTCCGGCTCAAGGGCCGCGACCGGAGCGGCGAGCGTAAGTTCGACTTCAAGTTCAAGTTCGACAAGGCGACCACCTCGAACGCCTACGTTCCGCGACTCTGGGCGAGCAACAAGATCGCCGTGCTCGCCGAAGCGATCCGCGACCTCGGTGCCGACCAGTGGGGACCCGGTACCCCGCAGGCGATGGCCAACGATCCGCGGGCCAAGGAACTGGTCGACGAGATCGTCCGGCTCTCGCAGAAGTTCGGGATTCTCACCGAATACACCGCCTTTCTCGCGGAGGAAGGAACGAAGCTGGCAAACGTCACCGACAACGCCAGAACCACGTTCTCGAACTTCAGCGGAAGGGACGTGCGCTGGGGTATCGGCGCGGCGAACCAGGAAGCCAATTTCAAGGCCTTCAAGGAGACGAAGAACCTCAATCGAGGCAACCGCTATTGGGACGCCAACATGAACGCCGTCGAATTCGCCGATGTCCAGCAGGTGAACGACCGCGCGTATTTCAAGCGCGGCAACCTCTGGGTCGACAGCTCGGTCACCGCGGGCGCCGACGCCGCCGTGAAACCCGACCGGGTTGTCACCATCGGCTCGCCCGAATTCACCGCCCTCGTCGACGAACTCGCGACCGGCAACCGCCTCGGCTGCTTTGCCCTCAAGGGAGAACTATTACTGAACATCGATGGCAAGTCGGTGCTCGTGAGATAACCAAACCGATTAGCTAACATTGACACCAATCAGACCATGAAAACCACCGTAAGGATCATCACCGGAGCCGCGCTCGCGGCGCTCGCCATCACCTTCGCCTCCGCGCGCGACGCCGTCACCGTCGAGAAGGCCAAGGTCAAGGAATCGGGAACCAAGGCCAAGAAGAAGAAGAACGCACCCGACGACACCCCCATCATCCAGCTTGCCCTCCTCCTCGACACGAGCAACAGCATGGACGGGCTCATCGAGCAGGCGAAGACGCAACTCTGGAGCGTGGTGAACGAATTCATCACCGCAAAGCAGAATGGCAAGACGCCCTACGTTCAGGTGGCGCTCTACGAATACGGGAAGAGCAGCCTGAGCAAGGAACAGCACTACATCCGGCGGACCCAGCCGCTCACCCGCGATCTGGACAAGATCTCGGAAGAACTCTTCGCCCTAAAGACGAACGGCGGCGACGAATACTGTGGCGCGGTGATCACACGAGCGACCCAGGATCTCAAGTGGGATCCCTCCTCGAAGATCTACAAGGCGATCTTTATTGCCGGGAACGAGCCCTTCACTCAGGGCCCGATCGAGCCGAAGCAAGCCTGCAAGGATGCCATCACCAAGGGCATTATCGTGAACACGATCCACTGCGGAGCCGAGCAGGCAGGCATCAACGGCGGCTGGAAGAACGGCGCCATGCTTGCCGACGGTTCTTTTATGATCATCGATCAGAATCAGGCCGTGGCGCACGTCGATGCTCCGCAGGACAAGGAGATCGTGAAGCTCAACGAGGCGCTGAACCGCACCTACATCGTCTACGGGAAGGAAGGGAAAAGATACAAGGACAACCAGATCGCCCAGGACAACAACGCAAATGGGATCGCCCGCAGCAACCTTGCCGGTCGCGCCGCGACAAAGGCATCGGCCAACTACTGGAACCCGAACTGGGACGTCGTTGACTGGTCGAACCAGAAGAACTTCAAGTGGGAGGACGTGAAAAAGGAGGACCTTCCCAAGGATCTGCAGAAGCTGAGCACGGAGGAGCTTAAAGCCCACGTGGCCAAGAAGGAGGCGGAACGCGGTGAAGTGCAGACGAAGATTCTCAAGCTTACGAAGGAGCGGGCCGAGTATGTCGCGGAAAAGCGGAAGGAAATGGCGAAGGAAGCCGGAAAGTCACTCGGAGATGCGGTGGCGTCCGCCGTGCGCAAGCAGGCCGCGACGAAGGGCGTGACTTTCGGCACTTCCAACTAGAATCGCGTCGAGGTAAACTCGGAGAATGGTCGCGCATACCATCCTGGTCATCGAGGACGACCGCCCTATTCGAGAGGGCGTGGTGGATGCGCTGACCTTCTCCGGGTACGACGTGATTCAGGCGGGCGACGGCAAGGCCGGCATGGAACTCGCCCTTTCCGCCACCTACGATCTCCTCCTCCTCGATCTCGTTCTTCCCGAGGCCTCCGGATTCGACATCCTCGAGGCCATCCGTGACGCGCGGCCCGGCACGCCGGTCATCGTTCTTTCCGCCCGCGGCGAGGAGGCCGACCGGGTGCGGGGATTGAAGCTGGGGGCCGATGACTACGTGGTGAAGCCGTTCAGCGTGAACGAACTCCTTGCGCGCGTCGAAGCGGTGCTGCGACGCTCGCCCGAGCGTCCGGAAATCATGCCGGAAATCACGCTCCCCTGCGGCGTTGCCGACTTGGACTCGTCGGAAATCCGCTACCAAGACGGCGAACGCACCGAGCTCTCGAACCGCGAGGCCGACATCCTGCGCTATCTCGCCAGCCGCCGCGGTCGCGCGGTCTCGCGCGACGAATTGCTTCAGCGGGTGTGGCGAGTGAACCCGAACCGGGTGGAGACGCGGACGATTGACATGCACATCGCCCACCTGCGCGGGAAGATCCGCGACACGAATGGAAAACCGAAGGTGCTCGTCACCGTGCGGGGCAAGGGCTACATGCTGGCCCGCGAAAACGGAAGTGCGGCCGCGCCATGAACGTCTCCCGTCCAGCAACGGTGTGGGTGTTCTTCGGCATCTGCATGACGGTTCTCCTTCTTGCCATGGCGTGGGTCACCGCGCACACGCTCCGGCTCGAAGACCAACGCATCGCAGCGGTTGCCGAACGCGACCTCCAGGAGAATGTCAGGCTCGCGCTGTGGCGAATGGAATCGACGGCAGGATCCATCGTCTTTGCGGAGAACGCCCGCCCCGCGCAACAGTTCAAGGACTTCCACGCCGCCGGCCAGCTCTATACCAGCGCCTTTCAGACCGTGCAGAAGGGACAGGTCATCGTGCCCTCTCCGCTTCTCAACGAAATCCCCGAGCACGCCCGACTCTACGGCCAGATCAACAGCATGGGCGAAGTGACCAGCCCGCAGGTTCCACTCGGCAACAACCGCGACCTCGCCGAGCAAAACTACCTTTCCAACGCGGAAATCGATTCCGCTTCATCGCTGCTGACCGAGGCACGTGACATGCTTGCCGAAGATGTTCCGGTGGTGGCCGCACCGATCGAGATCGCGGCGGTGACTCCATCGCCGACTTGGTCACTCGAGCAGTCGAAGAGTTCGGCCGAGTTCGCCAGCCGTGCACGCGCGGTGAGAAGCAGCACGTCCCGGGCGGCCGAGACGAATATCGGTAATCCCAAAATCAAGGCGAAGACTCCTGCGGTGGCGAAAGCGGTCAGCGACGCGGGATTCAACGCGGTTCTACCGGATTCCCAAGAGCCGTTCAACGCCGTCTGGCGTGGTGACGAATTGTTTCTCATCCGCGACGCCACCCTCGACGGCGAATCGGTGAAACAGTTCGTCTGGCTCGATTCCGGAGAGGTGGACACGATGCTGAAAAGCGAAGTGACCGACATCTTTCCAAAGGCCGCTCTTCAGCCGACCAGCGCCGTTCCCCCGGAGTCCGAGTCCACTCTCGCGCACACCAACGATCTCGTCTCGCTTCCGTTCCGTCTCGAGCCCGGCGACATCAAAGGGACGACCGTCGCGTTCTGGTCCCCGGTTCGTCGCTCCCTCGCCATCGCCTGGGGATGCATCCTCGCCGTCGCTTTGGTCGCCGGCGCGCTCGTCTACGGCATCGTCGGACTGAGCGAACGCCGCGCCGCTTTCGTCTCGGCCGTGACCCACGAGCTGCGCACTCCGCTCACCACCTTCCGGCTCTATTCGGAAATGCTTTCCGGCGACATGGTGAAGGAGCCGGACAAGCAGAAGGGCTATCTGAAGACGATGACTTCCGAAGCGGACCGGTTGAGCCATCTTGTGGAAAATGTTCTCGCCTACGCCCGCATCGAAAAAGGTTCCGCGCGCGCGCACATCGAGGAACTCTCGCTTCAGAGCATCATCGACCGGGTGCTGCCGCGTCTCAATCAACGCGCCGCCCACGACGATCTGAAAATCGAAGTCGAGGCCGGGCCCGATGCCGAAAAGACGATGGTCAAAGTCGATGTCACCGCCGTGGAGCAGATCCTTTTCAATCTCGTCGACAACGCCTGCAAGTACGGCCGCGATCCCGAAGACGAGAACGGCAATGTCATCCACCTCGAAGCCGACACCGACGGTCCGATGGCGCTTCTCCGCGTCCGCGATCACGGTCGGGGCATCAGCCGTTCCGAAGAAGGCCGCCTCTTCCGTCCCTTCGAGAAATCCGCCGACGAAGCCGCCCGCACCGCGCCCGGCGTCGGCCTCGGCCTCGCCCTCTGTCGCAAACTCAGCCGCGCCCTCGGCGGCGACCTCAAACTCTGTTCCGAAACGCAGGGCACCTGCTTCGTCCTCGCACTCCCGTCGCTAGCATCCTAGCGCCCGCCTCGATCTGGATGCGTTCCCCAGCCCAATTTCAGCGTTCCCAAGGCACCCGAGATTCGAAGGTTCATTAACGCACCTGCGCCCTGGACATCTGGTCGCAGGTCGGTCACGTTGAACGCTAGGCCGAGAAAATGAAACGCCTCATACGTTTGAGCGCTCTCGTATTATTGTGTAGCTGCACTACTACATATAAAGCTCCTCCCGCAGATGGATCTGGCCTCTATTCTTTGCCCGTCGCAGTGTCACCTCAAATGGTCATCATCGATGTCGAAAAACATCGGGACCCGTTTGAGACTCCGTCCTCTTTCATCTACATCCTAGGCGGGGAAAGACGGACGATGACGACAAACGAAGACGGGGATTCAGACGGTTTCATCACTTACCTGGGCAGACAATTTCGATCAGAAAAAAAGAAAAGACCTGGAAAGCCAAATGATGGCCCGATTATTGACAAACAAGTAATACAGTTGGCCACCGGGGAAGAGATTGTGATCGCCGGCAATACTGCACTGGGATGTGGATCGCGATCGGTTTCATCGCGCTTGCGGCCTTCTTCTTTGCTCGTGCGTTCATCCTTCGTAGACGACGCCTCACGGCAATTGATCAAGGCGGATCGGAAGATCACACCTTGATAGACGAGAGCAAACCACCTACCGTTCGCAAAAGATGAAACCTCTATCGGTGATCGTGGCACTCTTGATCAGTTCGGCTTGGGTTTTTGCCGAAGCTCTTCCACCAGAGAATGCACGGGCAGAGTGGAAGGAGTTGGAAAAACTGCGATTCCACGATTGGGGGATCAAGGCATTCAAGGGATGGGATGTGCCGTTCGATGGCGGCTCGAAGGTGTTTTTCTTCGAATCGTCGGGAGGAAAGCGATTCGACGTGATGGCGGCAAATCCGGCCTACTGGACGGATGAAGACATGAGGAACAGGAAGCAGGTGTTTTTCGTGATCCACGACAAGAAGTTCTACCGGCTTGAAGCGGGCAGCGATCAAGAGGCGAAATTGATCGCCATGATCGAAATGGCCCGACCCAAAATCACCGGCAAGGGCAACAACGATCCAAAACTGTTGGATAGTTTGGTAAAACGCATTCGCAGTCGGAAGCCGATGTTCAAAGCGAAAGCCGTCGCCAACAAACCCGCGACCGCCGGCAAGTCGCAATCGAGCGCTCCCAACCCGAAGTCGGAGTGAACACCGGGGAGACTCGGGTGAATCGAAGAACTGCAGCCGATTGAGTGAGTGGCTGAACGAATTCTCGACCTGCAATGAAACTGGGAATCATCTCACTCGCCACCTTGTTCTCGCTAGCAGGCTGTGGACAGAAGAACTCCTCGTCGAGTTCCACGTCCGAAAGCGAGGTTCCCCTCGGAGCAACACTGATCGCGACACTTCCCTTGGCCGAAGAGAACGAGTTTCCGACACCCGAGGCAGGAGCAAGAGCGTTCGTACAGGGATTGATCGACGACAATTGGGATCAGGTTCTCCGGGCAACACCCCTACGCCTCGAGTGCGAGCGGGTCACCTTCGAGACACGCGTTAAGGATATGGGGGTATGGAATGTGGGCGAGACCTCCGGGGATCCGTCGTCTCCGATGGCGACCGTCACCGCAAGCTTGGGAACTGTCCGAGGATACCTTGCTCTGCAGAAAAAGCTCATGGGAGAGGACGAACTGGGTGGATTGCGTCGAATCGAGAATCCGGATGATCCGAAGGAAATCGCGGAAGCCAAGAAGAGGGCCCTGTATTCGAAACCACCCAATCTCACGATAGCGAAGGTCGAGTTCGATGCCGATACCACTGAGAAGATGTCCACGGAAATGAAATTGGATCGTCCGATGCTCCGTGCGTTGGGAGTCGTCGACGCTGCATCCGTGAACGTCTTTCTTGAAGGAGTTCCTCGGGAGGACAAATCCAAACTCCAGATCTTTCTCTACAAGATCGACTCCAACTGGCTCGTGTTTCTCGCGAATTGAATCTCACCGATGGCATTCCTCGTTTGCTATTCAACCAATCCTCCACATGACCACCCCGGGAAAAAAGCGATCTACTTGGAACAGGAATTCTACGCGCTGATTGTGGATCGCTGCCTCGCGCCAAACGCCGGTTTCGCAGTTCTTTCTCAAATTGCGGCTCTCAAAGACAAGAGCCCCACCCCGCCCATTCAATCCGAGGAGATCCCCGGGTTGAAGGAGGATCTTGATCACCTCGCGCACAGCGCTGATCATCCTCAGATTCAGGAGTTGAAGACGGTTTGCGAGACCGCGCTCACCCGCGACTGCGCACTTACGGTGAGTGGTGACATGTATCCTGAATTGACGTAGAGAAAAACCGCCAATCCCCCGATGTTCAGTTATTCATCAGAATTCGTTTGGAGTGCAGACGCCTTTCCCACCTGCGGCGCCTTTGTTGCCGCTCTTTCGGAGGAGATTTTCCTGCCGGTTGGAGAGGTGAACCGCTGCGTGCGCGACAGCTGGCAGGATGACGATCCGGTGGATTTTTACTACATCCCAGCGGAACCTGAGGTCCTTGATACCCGTTGGCTAAAGACGGTCTGCCCAGGGAACGCGGAAACTCTCGCACGTTGGGCGAACGAGGCGTTGGCCGAGTTCCTCAAACGGTACAAGGACGATACCGAATGGCAGGAGGATTTCGCCGACGGTGTCTCCGAAGTATTCGGATCGGGCACACCGCCCGGTGATGTTACCAACACCGAGGATGGAATCTACGATCTGCTGAACAAGGAAGGCATCCCACGGTTGATCACTCCCACGACGATTCACTACACTCAGCCCCTGAATCTGTTCCAAGCCGGGTTCTCGTGCTCGTGCCAGGACTACTTCGGCGAACACGGATTCGGATTCGTTCGGAAGGGCGACTCGACCGAGTTCATACCGTATCTGGCAACTGGATTCGAGCTGCCCTAACCACAGCGGTCGGTTCGGGAATTTACAAACTGCTTACAGAACGTTCACAGCCTGCCGATATCCTGCATCGATGAAGCACTGCTCTCCCGCCTTTCTGTTTGGCATCGCCGCGGTGAGCTTTGTCCCTACTGCGAAAGCCGCCGAACCCGAGCCCAAACGCGTCATCGCCGGAGCGCACGACACCCTGATCGTCGCCGTGGCCATCGACCCGCAAAGCAAGCTCATCGCTTCGGGCAGTTGGGATATCGGAGCGCCGATCAAGTTGTGGAACGCCGAAACCGGCAAGCAGGCGGGAACCTTCAAAGGACACGACGACTGGCCGGTCGCGCTCGCGTTCCACCCGACAAAGAAACTTCTCGCCTCCGGCAGCCTCGACAAGACGATCAAGTTCTGGTCGGTTCCCGACGGGATGAACACAATGACGCTAACGGGGCACACCGAGCGCTTGAACTCCATCGCGTTCAGCGACGATGGCAAGCTGCTGGTTTCCGGCAGTGTCGATCAAACGGTGCGGGTCTGGAACGTGGCCACGGGCAAGAATGTGAAAACGTTGAAAGGCCACGACTCGCCCGTGTATTCGGTGGCGATCAGTTCCGATGGCAAGTGGATCGCTTCGGGAAGCAAGGATAAGTCGATCAAGATCTGGAGCACCGAGAGTTGGAAGTGCACGGCCACCCTCGGAGGACACACAGCGGACATTTCCTCCGTGGCCTTCAGCCCGGAAGGCACGACGCTGGCCTCGGGAAGTTACGACCGATCAGTGAAGCTGTGGGATCTCAAGACAAAGAAAGAACGGCGAGCGCTGGGAACCCACAAGCACGTCGTTCTCAAAATCGCGTTCAGCCGAGATGGCGCAAAGGTGGCGTCGGCGGGAGCCGATGGAGTGATCAGCCTCTGGGATCCTTCGGCCAAAGAGAAACCGGTCCACCTGACCAAACACGCCGCTGGCGTCTATGCGATCGAATTCAGCCGAGATGGAAAGTCGTTCGTGTCCTCAAGCAAGGACAAGAGCATCGGACTCTGGCGCACGGCCGAGTTGGGAGCGGGAAAGTGATAGCAGCCAATGGCTCCTTCGTCTCATGGCTGAAGGGCAAGGGCATCACGCTTTCTGCCACTTCTTCTCACGGCCAGTGGAAAGTCACGAACCCGAAGGTGTCGGATGCCGAGTACGACGTGGTATTCAGCATCCGCAGTTTTCCGTCGTGGGCCTCGAATGAGCAGATGCGGAATGCCATCCAGGGCATCAATCTGGCATACGTGCTAAATGCCCGCGCCCACCCCGCCATGTCGTACGGAACGTGGACGGCGGCAGATCCGGCGTCTTGGGCAAAATCAGAAGACGAACTCCCCAAGGTGGACGGGCTGCCTGTCACCGAAGCGGCTCAGAAATATTTTCGTCAATATGGACGGCCCAGTTGGTGGCAAGTGTTGCAGATCGGGTTCGCGGTCATTGTTTGGGCCGTGCTCGCCCGGAAGAAGCGGCGTGGAGGCGAACGGGCCCCGGATGACGGCGCTCAGGCCGTCGCGGAATCGAACGGGTGAGAAACACATCAAAGCCGAAGTCCCGGGAAAGTGAAGTGCGTAGTTTCTTCAAGATCGCGTTCGTTGCAGCATTCGTGACGGAGAACGGGATCGAAACACACCTTTAGAAGTCGCTGAGAAAAATGCTTTGAGCCATTCAGCCCATGGCCTTCCCACAATCGAGTCCAACCTCACCGTTCGCGAGGCTCGGGAGATGGTGGAAAACGGCATTTCGGTGGAAGAGTTTCGGCGCCACTTGGGGATCCCTATCTTCACAACCCGCGCGACGAGATATCAACTAAAGGACGGGACGGTCGTTCTGGACTCGAGCCTCGAAGAAAACGAGCTGGTTCCGCTCCGATGCATCGTACCATCGGGCGAGCAACCAGCCTCTGATCCTTCCTAGACAACCGACGGATCCTTGATTGGTTCCCCCAATAAAAGCGATCAATAACGTCCTGTGTCCGGAATCGATAACCTTCGCAAGAAACTCCCGTTATGCCGTTGCCACACGTATCCTCCGAAGGCGGTCCCGTGCTGCTAGCTGACTTCGATGCCCTGCGCTCGTGGAGAGGCTCATTCGAAGAACCCGGCGACTACGACCGAGCCTGCGAGGCTTTGGGTGATGGATCGTTGGCGCAGATGGAAGTCGGAACGAGTCGGGCGGTCGTGTGGGATTTTGGAGGGCCGGGGACGGCCGATATCGTCCATGTGAGTCCCGCACATGTTTCGATCGTTCGCTTGTGGCCCGATGATTCATGGACAAACGATGATTGCGAGCAGGCTGCCATCGCCGCCGCCACCGAGCGGTTTGGTGCCAATGAGTTGGCGCGGCTTTCCATTCATTCGGGATACTTGCTTGCCTTATGGGCACCCGAGGACATGTCCGCCGGAGGCAACCCGTCTGGAGAGTCCGGTGTGCCCGATGATCTCAGCATCGGAGATGGAGGAGCCTACGTGCAAGTGCCGGTCGGCAACTATACCGTGACGGCTTGTGAATGGCAGACGGACGTGTGCGAGGTGACCAAGGTCGATCTCAAACTCCAGCCGTGAGCAGGCGACTGAGTTATCCGGTTACGCTTTCTCCTTGATGGTAAGCAACCGCTTCGCCTCGATCGGCCCCTCGATCACCTGCTTCTTTCCCGACGGCCAAGTGACTTCCACGCGATCGACCTTCTTCGCCCCATCGAGGCCGAAATAGAGCGGAAAATCGCTGTGGGACAGATAGCCCGATTGCCCGTCCTTCACCTTCATGAGTTGGTGATCACCGGCTTCGACACGCACGACCGCTCCGAAAGCGCTGCGGTTCGATTTGGTTCCGACGAGTTTCACCTTCAGGTAGGAAAATCCCGGTTTCTTCTCGCTCAGATCACTTAGCAAAACCATCGGGTGGTGGTTCATCTCATTCGTGACGATGTCGAGGTCCCCATCGTTGTCCAAATCGAAAATAACGGATGACCGCGTGCCCAGAGCCGACCAAACCACGATCCTCTCCGGCTCGGTTTTCGGGTACAGTCCGAATTCCTTAATACGCTCGACCATCGCTGAGCTTTCGTCCGCTCCGGAGAGATTCAGTTCGAACCAGGGGGCCGCCAATCCGCCCGCCCGTGGCTCAACACCAAGGATGAACTCGCAATCTCTGAAGGCTTTTCCCCCGTCGTTCAACAGAACGGAGTTCACTCCATAGCGAAACGGAAAATTCATGCTGGAGGCGATGAAGGCATCGTCGAATCCATCCGCGTTCAGGTCATCGACGCTGAGTCCCCAAGGCCAGTAGTTCTCGGCACCCATCGCGTCAGACACCTCCTGGAAACTTCCATCCCCGCGCTTTCGAAAGAAGGCGTTCCCAAAGATGCCTCCATCGGTATTGAGGAAGGTAGAAGTCCATTGCATATCCGCTTTCGCCTTCTCATTGTCCGGGCCCACCTCCACGCTCATGTCCGAGTGCATGTCCGTTATGAAGATGTCGAGATCCCCGTCGTTCTCGAAGTCGAAAGCCTTGATTCCCATTGCCCCCCATGGAGTTTTCGGAAACCATTCGCGACTGACACGCTTGAACTTCACACCCTCCTCATTCAGGTAGATCTGGTCGTCGCCCTGCATGTTCAGAACGTAGAGATCCATCCATCCGTCCTCGTTCAGATCAACCGGGGTCGCATCCCCCGACCAGCTCATGTCTTCCAGCGAGACCTCTTTGCTGACATCCTTGAACGTCCGGTTTCCGAGATTTCTGTAGAGCCTGCTCTGTTCGAAGCGATCGGGTTTCAGATGCCCCGCAAAGGCATCCTTGAAGCCGACCTGGTATTCGTGCCCCCCATCCTTTTCGTCCCGAATACTCTCCGCAGTCACTTTCGCGATCTCGTCGGTCGTGTATTTTCCAACATTCGTGACGAACAGGTCGAGGAGACCGTCACGGTCATAGTCGAAAAAGACCGCGCCGGAGGAGTGTCCCCGCGTCCGAATTCCGGACGAGGCGGAGATGTTCTTGAACGTCCCGTTTCCGAGGTTCTCGAACAGGACATTCCCTCTGCGAATGGAGGTCACAAAAAGATCGGGATCGCCGTCGTTGTCGATGTCACCAAACGACGCCGAAACACCAATCCGATCGCCGAGACCCACACCAGCCTTCTCGGTGATATCTTCAAATTTCCCGTTGCCCAGATTCCGCCAAAGCCCGTGACGCCCGACTTGATTCACGAAGAAGAGGTCCAGCAGATCATCGCCATCGATGTCGGCGACGACGATGCCGGTCCCGTGATCGTAGTGCACGCTTTTGAAATCCCTTCCCGCATCATCCACAATCTTGTGCCGGAAGGTAATCCCGCTGGACCGCCTTTCGTCCTTGAATGAAAAGTCGTGAAAAGCGTTGATCGAGTCCGCAGTTTTCAATTGGGCCTGCCGACGCGGCTCCATCCATGCGGGATTCCGGATATCGGCGGGGAAATCGACGATCTCCGCGTTCAAAGCCCCGATGTCGGCCATGAGCATCTTCACCGCGTCCTCGCTGCCCGAATCATAGAGACCGCGAATCCTCATGTAGGCGTCCACGAGCACAAAGAAGGGGCTATGCTGGATGTTCCCGGGATTCTCCTTGTCGATCTCCACAGCCAGCTTGAAGCCGTCACGGCTGATCGCGCCACGAAGCGCTTCCACGGGGCCGGTGAGGAATTTCCACACTTTCCCATCGGCGCCGGCGGTCGTCGCGTATTTGTCGAGCACGGCGGGCGTATCATGCTCCGGATCCACGGTGAAACTCACGATGTGTATCGGTCCTGCCTTGCCATCTTTGGGAAGCTGTTCCTGAACGGTCTTGAGCTTAGCCGTTTGTACCGGACATGTGGTTGGGCATCTTGTGAACATGAAGTTGGCGATCCACGCCTGCCCACTCAAATCATCGGAGCCGAAACTGACTCCCTTCTGATCCTTGAGGACAAAAGTGGGTGCACGACCCAACACCTTCGGTGACTTCCTTCCGTTCGGTTCCTGCCCCTTCGATATCGGCGAGGATCCAGCAAGGAGAAGGATCAACAGTACAATGGAACGGATTCGAGAGAACAGTCGCATGGTATTCTTGATAGGCTGATAATGCGTTGATTTGATGGGGTCAAGGCTGACTCTCAAGCCATGAACCGAATGCCGCAGCGGATGTCACGGTGATCTTGCCCATCGCACTGCCTGGCGGCAATCTAAATCCACACATCGGATCCATGGCGAGTTCGTGCTCGCCCGGTTCACTCACTTGAAATCGAATCGTGAATTCCAAGTCCGGCACCGCCATCTCTCTGAGATCGAGCGAGGGAGAGGAGAACACATAAATGTAGTCGTCACTGCGTAAACGGACAACGACCTCCGTATCGATGGGCACCTTCAGTTCGTCCCACACGACAATGTCGTCATCTGAGGCGAGCCTTCCGTCGGGCCCGCTGTAGGAGAACTGCCACTTCCGGCCAATCCCGCGAGCCTCTACGAGAATCGGTGAGATCGAATACCCGCTTCCGGCGTCCTCACGGTTAGTCCGGAACAGGATCCAACCACCGGTGCCCATCACGATGAGCACCGCCGCAATTGCGATCGACTTCGTTGTGTGGTTCATGCGCCAGTCCGTGCGTCGTCAGGCAAGCCTAACCTTCTTTTGAGAAGGAGAAACCTGGAATTGAATGCGGTAGGTTCGGATGATGGTCGCCAAGAAACGGCTTGTGAAGAGATGCGCTCCCGGTAGATTTCCGAATCGCCAAGATGCCAATCCACCGTCATCCATCCCTCGCGCTTTCAGCCGTCGTCGCGCTGCTTGGTTCGCCCGTTGCGACGGCTGATGCCCAGAAAGAAGCCGACAAAGACGAAGCGAAGAAGAAAG